>ULXT01038456.1_pt1 | contig 81532 bp, 63 predicted proteins | sample 1961571 | NCBI WGS metagenome assembly ULXT01 (sample SAMEA4835846, study PRJEB28245) | human gut metagenome | biome: gut microbiome; material: fecal sample | place: Denmark | collected 2008
CTACACACAATAATGAAAAAATGCAATGGTACTGGATTGGTGCTAAAAATATGTGAAACGAAAAATAACGTGTGGAAAAGATGCAAAATATCAATACAAAACAGTATAGATAATTGTATTGAAATAACCAAAATCAAACTAGATCATGCGAGTTTGAGTAATGTACAAGAGCCAAGAAATGCCGAATTTACGGCTTTTCTTGGCTCGTTTTTGGTTGAGTGACAATCAAATGACAATAATTTTTGGAATATTACTTGGTTTGTTCAAGTGTGAGCTTATTAACTAAAGCTTCTTGTTGTGTTACTTTTTCTTGATATGTTTCCAGCATTCTTTTTGCTGAGGAATAAGTCTCTTTATTTTCATACGAATGAATTCAGACTTTGAGAGATAAGTCTGGTTTAATCATTTTAATAATAAAAGGAATAATGATAGGTGGTATACTTAACACATAAGTGATAGACTCCATAAGATTCCGACCTAAATGTATTATACAAATAACGATAACAATATAATAAATTACATACAAAGCAATAGTAAAAATGGGTTTTCTTTTTATAGATTTTTTAAGGCGTGTGTTTTCTGCATTAAGAAAATAAAAGAGATTATGAATGATTAGGAATAGATTAAGAAAAGTTATTTATGTATTCAAAGGTACTATTTTGAATAATTTTTTCTAATAACAACCAGAAACAGTGAGGTATAAATGGATACAAGATATTATATGATTATTATCAAGGGCGAGATAAAGACAACCGAAGTAATGTCATGTGTGTACGACACGGAGACACATAAATGGAATGTGAAATTTAATAATGGGAAAAGTTATCCCTATGCATATATGAATGTTGAGAAATTAACTAAGCCGGATGTTTTAAATCCTAAGTTGTATCGTATTAGCAGAGAGGGACGGGAGTTTTTTGATATAGATGCAATATCTGTGTTCAGAGGCAGACAGGAGTCTTATTGGCATATTTGTTTTAAAGACGGCAGTGAACGGGATTACCATGAGCGCGATTTACATATTGCGGAGTCGTGCCTGAATGATAAAAGGTCTGCCGATGTATTCCAATATATAAAGCAGATTGCTGAATTGAGTAATATTAGAAATGAAGAGACGGGGGAAAAATTATTACCTAAAAGATTTGATAAAATTACTTATGTTGGTAATGAGGTTGCATTAGCGAAATATTTGAATCCTTCTTTATTGAATACTGGTAAAAGAGGGGGAGAATATGTTCCGATATTTCCATTTGGCTGTAATAACAGTCAGTATAATGCTGTAAAAAATGCGATGGAGAATCAGATAAGTGTAATACAAGGACCGCCGGGAACAGGTAAAACACAGACGATATTAAATATTATCGTTAATATATTGATGCAGGACAAAACGGTACAGATTGTATCTAATAATAATTCTGCAACTGAAAATGTATATGACAAACTGTCTTCGCCACAGTATAATCTGGGATTTGTTGCTGCAACATTGGGAAGTTCTAAAAATAAGAAAACATTTGTTGAGCATCAGGATTCATCTTATCCTGATTTTTTAACTTGGAAAATGTCTGAAGAATTTGGTGAAATGCGTAAGAAAATATCAGAGCAATCCGCTAGGTTAAAAGAATTTTTTGATAAACAGGAAAAACTTGCTTATTTAAGGCAGGAATTATCTCAATTAGTTACAGAACAGCAATATTTTAACCAGTATGTTGAAGAATCCGATGTTAATACAGATAATATAAAGTGCAAGAAAATGTTATCATCAAAACAATGGATGATGTTATGGCAGGAGTGTCAGGCAATATCAGAGGAGAAAAAGACAATAGGATTCTGGTTTAAAATAAAGACATTTTTCAAGTATGGCATAACACACTGGAGTTTTTATAAGCAGGAATTTTCAAAGATAATTACAACATTTCAGGCTATGTATTATAAGGCAAAAGAAAAAGAATTATCTAAGCAGATTTTAGATATTGAGGGATATTTAAACGGTGTTGATAAGCATTTGCTTGACGATTTATGTGACAATTCAATGATTTTACTAAAAGACAAGCTGGCAAGAAGATATGAAGGGAACGACAGCCGGAGAGTATTTAGTGAGGATAATCTGTGGAAGGAATCCAATGATGTATTGAAGGAGTATCCGGTTATATTAAGTACCACATTTTCATCAAGAAATAGTCTGAATTCAGATGTGGTATATGATTATCTTATTATGGACGAGGCATCACAGGTAGATATTGCAACAGGGGCTTTAGCACTTTCTTGTGCGAGAAATGTGGTTATTGTGGGAGATACTAAGCAGCTTCCAAATGTTGTTACAGAAGATATGAGGGTCAGAGCAAAAGCTATATTTGATACATATAATCTGAAAGAAGGATATCAGTTTACAAAGAGCTTTTTGCAGTCAATTCTGGATATTATGCCTGATGTAACACAGACATTATTGCGAGAGCATTATAGGTGTCATCCTAAAATAATTAATTTCTGTAATCAGAAATTTTATCGTGGTGAACTGATTATTATGACAAAGGATAATGGTGAAGATGATGTTTTGTCAGTTGTGAAAACAGTTGCCGGAAATCATGAACGAAATCATTACAGTCAGCGTCAGATAGATGTTATAAAAAATGAAATTATGCCTAAATATAACTTCAACCCGGAAGAAACAGGGATTATTACTCCGTACAGGAATCAGGTTGAAGCATTGAACAGGGAGATAACAGATATTGATGCAGCTACCGTACATAAGTTTCAGGGCAAGGAGAAAGACAATATTATTATATCCACTGTAGATGATGAAATATCAGATTTTGCAGATGATCCGTATTTGATTAATGTTGCAGTTTCAAGGGCAAAAAAGAAACTGATGTTGGTTGTGACTGGAAATGAGCAGTCAAAAGAACACAATATAACAGATTTAATAGATTACATTCAGTATAATAATTTTGAAGTTGTTGAGAGTAAGATTTATTCAATCTTTGATTATCTTTACAAGCAGTATACTGAGGAAAGAATAGCATATTTGCAGAAATATAAAAAGATATCAGAATATGACTCTGAGAATCTTATGTATTCATTGATACAGGAAATAATTGCGGATAATAAGTATTCAAGTTTAGATGTTGTTTGTCATTTTCCATTGAATATGCTGATTAAAAATCCTCAACTATTAAATGACAGAGAGTGCCAGTATGCAATGAATCCTGCAACACATCTGGATTTTCTGATTTACAACAGAATCAGTAAAAAGCCGGTTTTAGCGATTGAAGTTGATGGATATGAATTTCATAAAAAGGATACCGTGCAGGCTTCAAGAGATTTATTAAAGGACCGCATAATGGATTTGTATGAAATTCCATTATTAAGATTTAAGACTAATGGCAGCAGTGAAAGAGAAAAGATTGCAGGAATGTTGGATAAGCTAGTTGGATAGTCGAGAGGAAATAATCCTATTATAGTGGAGATATCGTACTAAACTTTGAAAGTTTGGTACGATTTTTATATTTATAAGAAAGAGAATGCTCAAAAAGGATTAAAATATTATTGTAGGGAACTTCTTGTAGATTAACAGAAAAATAGGTAAAATATTTTAGTTAAGTTAAATATAAAAATAAATGAGAGTCACCTTAGAGTGGCTCTTATTTTGTATATTTTTAATAAACAGTATATAACAGTTGACAACACACATCAACTGTTATATACTGTTTATCACAAAGGAGAAAACAAAAATATGCATATTATATTAAATCATTCTTCCATGGTTCCGATTTACGAACAGCTTATGGAGCAGATAAAGTCAGAGATTATCCAGTCTGTATTAAAAGAGGGAGAGGCACTTCCGTCTGTGAGGACGCTTGCAGGGGAACTTCGCATCAGCGCGCTGACTGTAAAGAAAGCTTATGACAAGTTAGAAGAGGAAGGCTTTGTTACGACTGTTCACGGAAAGGGAACATATGTGACTGCTTCGGATAAACAGCTTGCGTCGGAGGCGAGAAGAATTGCTGTGGAAGAGGACTTTGACAAAGCCATTGACCGGGCAGTGGCAATTGGGATGGAGAAAGAAGAAATCTTAGAGGTTGTAAAGCTCATACTTGATGAGAAATAGAAAGGCGAATTATGATAACAATGCAGAATGTCCGAAAAAAATATAAGGACTTTGAACTGGAACTATCCTTGGAAATACCAGAGGGGAGAATTACAGGGTTTGTAGGAAAAAACGGCGCAGGAAAAAGTACGGCAATTAAACTGATACTTGGACTGGTAAAGCCGGATGCTGGAAAGATTTGTGTGTTTGGTAACGAAGGTGGAGAGCTTCCGGCTGCGGTAAAGCAGAAAATCGGAGTATCTTTGACGGAGGCAGGCTTTAGTTCACAATTTACGGTGGAAGATGTCTGGCATATCCTTGCTAAAATGTATCCTGATTTCCAGAAGGATTTTTTTGACCAAAAATGTGAGGCTTTAAAGCTTCCACGGAAGAAGAAATTAAAAGAATTTTCCACAGGTATGAAAGCAAAACTGAGGGTGCTGACAGCAATCAGCCATAAAGCTGATTTGTTGATTTTAGATGAGCCGACCGCAGGGCTTGATGTGGAGGCAAGGAATGAAATCCTTGATTTGCTACGGGAATATATAGCGCAGGACGAGAAGCGCACAATATTGATTACATCGCACATTTCCACAGATTTGGAGTCACTTTGTGACGACATTTATCTCATTCATGACGGAAAAATCATTTTGCATGAGGACACAGATGTTATTTTAGAGCAGTATGGTATTTTGAAGGTGAATGAGGAACAATACAGGACATTAGACAAGACAGCAGTCATAAAAGTACAGAAAGAAACTTATGGTTATGCCTGCTTTACTAATGACAGAAGATTTTATCAGGAAAATTATCCGCAGATTGCGGTGGAGCAGGGCGGAATTGATGAATTAATTCTTATGATGACGGGAGGGTACAGATAATGGCAGGATTAGTAGAAAAAGATTTCCGGTTAATTTGGTGTAATAAACAGGCATTAATTTTCCTTCTTATCATTGGAGTGGTGATAGGATTACAGAATGAAGCGGTTATCCTGGGGTGGTTACCGTTTGCAATCAGTATTCTTCTGATAAATACAGTTACCTATGACGAGCTTGATAAAGGATATGGATTTTTGATGACTTTGCCGATTGATGCAGAAACGTATGTGAGGGAAAAATATTTTTTCTGTCTTACAGGAGGAACGGTTTCATGGCTTGTGGCAGCGGGACTTTACATGATCCTAGAAATGAAACAGCAGATGCCGGTAGACATGGCTTCCCAGATTCCTGTGGTATTGGTGTTTCTGCCGGTTACGGCATTGTTGATTGCATTGCTGATTCCGCTGCAGCTAGTATCCGGAGTAGAAAAGAGCAGAGTAGTCATTTCGGGGGCATGTGGTGTAATGGGAGCGTCTGTCATTGCATTTGCGGAGCTGGTAAAGACAAATGTATTAAGTGCCTTTTCATTTTTAAACCAAATGAATGGCTGGATACTTGCAGGAATTGCAGTGGTAGTGACAGTACTTCTCATACTGCTCTCTTATGCAATTAGTGTCCGGATTATGGAAAAGAAAGAATTTTAGAAAAAAATATTTAAGCGGGACATTCATAAAAAAATGAGTGTCCCGCTTATTAATGCATATTAGAAATTATCTCCATTCCATCCCCAGTTAGAAACAGCCTGATATTTTACATATACATGATCTGGTGCAATTCCAAGAACATCTTTAAAAATGTCACATATCTGGCCAGTCAGTTTAGAAAAGGCAGATGGGTTCTCACTTCCGTAAACGCTGACCTCGACCATAGCTATAGGCTCGGCATTGCTTCCTCTGAAGTAGAGCTTGTAGTCAGGTTCAAAGCCGACCATGAGCCAGCTTTCTGACTTGCCGGGAATTGTCTGGATAGCCTGACCTAAACGGGTTTTGATTTCAGTTTCCTGTGCTTCTGTAAGAGAAGTGCTTATCTTTGAATTAATAAATGGCATATGTTACCTCATTTCTGCGCCGCAGGCGCGTGTATTCATGTGATGATTATAGCACTTTACATATGTCAAAGAAATATATTAATTGTCAGTACCTTCTTTGATGCCGTGGCGCTCTGCATATCCAGTCAGGATAAGTGTGAGCGCACCGTCGCCTGTTACATTGCAGGCTGTTCCGAAGCTGTCCTGAAGTGCAAATATTGTAAGCATAAGGGCAGTTCCAGTGTCGTTAAATCCAAGCACGCCGGTAATAAGTCCGAGCGAAGCCATAACTGTTCCGCCAGGTACGCCAGGTGCGCCGATTGCAAATATTCCGAGAAGCACACAGAACAGAATCATAGTTCCGGCTGATGGAATAGTGCCATACAAAATCTTTGATACAGTCATGCAGAAAAATACCTCTGTCAGCACTGAGCCACATAAATGTATATTTGCAAACAAAGGAATTCCAAAAGAGACCATGTCCTTTCTCAAAACCTTTGATTTGCCGGCACACTGGAGTGCAACTGCGAGTGTGGCAGCAGATGACATTGTTCCAATTGATGTCAGGTATGCAGGACCGTAATGTCTGATTACTTCAATCGGGTTCTTCTTAGAATACAATCCTGCGATTGTGTAAAGCAGAGTCATCCAAATGTAATGTCCGATTAATACAATAATTATGATTTTCAGGAACACAGGAACCTGCTTTGTTATTGAACCTTCGTATGAGAGTCCGCAGAAAGTAAGTCCGATGAAAAATGGAAGAATCGGTATCATGATTCTTGAAACTATAGCAAGCACGATTTTCTGGAATTCTTCAAGGATATTTGAAATCAATTCTGCTTTTGTCCAAGCGGCAGCAAGTCCGACCATAATTGAGAACACAAGTGCACTCATAACAGGCATTATCTGCGGGATTGATAATTCGAAAACCGCAGCCGGAAGCTCTTTCAATCCATCAGCAGTAGAGGATATTGACAAATGTGGTATCAAAAAATATCCGGATGCTGTAGAGAAAAGTGCAGCACCAACTGATGATGCATATGCGATTGTAACTGCAATCAGAAGAAGCTTTGATGCATTTTTACCCATCTGAGTAATCGAAGGTGCAATAAATGCAATGATTATCAGCGGTATGCAGAAATTAATTATCTGATTGAGAATATATTTCAGAGTTACAACAATATTCAAAATGGCGCGTGAAAATGAATTGCCATCAGTTGAACTTAACAGCAGTCCCACCAGGACGCCAGCAATAACGCCCACCAGCAATTTAAACGGCAGGCTGCGAAAAATACTATTTTTCTTCATTTAATAAATCTCCTTCATTGGCGTAGTTAATAAAAATTATAATATAGGCTGGGAAAAATAACAATGGAAAGGTTTGGGGGAGTAACTGAGATGAATTTTGTTAATCAAATTATGAATATATTTACCAGGTGATTTATAAAGAAATTCTCTAAAAACCAAGTAAATACCTGAAGATGGAGCGTTATGAGTTCCATAGTAAGATATAAATAAATTGGCTGGTAATTTTTTGTGAAATGGCTTAAAATAGGCAAAGAGAGATTTAAGCATGATTGAAAAAGGCTTAAATTCGTTGGATTAACATTAACATGAGATGTATTGAAATGTAGAAAAAGCGATTGTTGAAATATTCAATTGCAAGATTAACATTAACATGAGATGTATTGAAATGTATATAGCAATGGGGTTTTCAATGTCTGTAATACTGATTAACATTAACATGAGATGTATTGAAATGTAAATACCGACAATACAGAAGATATTGCAAACGGATTAACATTAACATGAGATGTATTGAAATTTGTGTATGTTGGTTATAAGGTCAAGGAGCTTACTTGATTAACATTAACATGAGATGTATTGAAATTTTTCTCTTTATGGTAAGGGTATAAACAATGATGAGATTAACATTAACATGAGATGTATTGAAATTTATTTTTTTCTCCTTTTTACCCAATCTTTGAAGATGATTAACATTAACATGAGATGTATTGAAATAAGCTTGATTATCTAGTGAAGAATAACACGGTTGAATGATTAACATTAACATGAGATGTATTGAAATAGCTATAGCAGAACTGCAAAGTCCTGCTGTAGCTGATTAACATTAACATGAGATGTATTGAAATGATAATCAGCTTAAAGCGTTTCTTATGTCTAAAAAGATTAACATTAACATGAGATGTATTGAAATGAAACATCTGTTAAAGCGTTAGAATTGCCAGTTGTAGATTAACATTAACATGAGATGTATTGAAATTTTAGAGCTGCAGCTATTAATATTATGCAGCCTATGATTAACATTAACATGAGATGTATTGAAATATAAACACACTCATTTTACACACCTTTCTCACAAGGGATTAACATTAACATGAGATGTATTGAAATATCCTAAAATTGTTAATTCTAAAGATTATGACGATGATTAACATTAACATGAGATGTATTGAAATGATACATACTTATGTAAATCTTCGTAATTGTCCGTTGATTAACATTAACATGAGATGTATTGAAATTTTCGCGCCTCCAAGGTAATAAGCCTTTATGATTTCGATTAACATTAACATGAGATGTATTGAAATTTCCATACAATGCGTTGAATTTATTCTTTTCTTTTGATTAACATTAACATGAGATGTATTGAAATATCTGTACAATGTACATCTGTCGGCAGTAAAAATGCCGATTAACATTAACATGAGATGTATTGAAATAGTAATTGATATGTACGAAAGAAATATTTAAAAGGGATTAACATTAACATGAGATGTATTGAAATTATCTATCATAGTTTTCAATAGGCGAAAAATTAAGATTAACATTAACATGAGATGTATTGAAATAGTATGCACTTATGGAAATTAAGAAAACGCGTTCATACGATTAACATTAACATGAGATGTATTGAAATATTTCTGCCCGGTGATTATATGGGGCATTAAAACTGATTAACATTAACATGAGATGTATTGAAATTACAATCCTAATCTTGTATGCAAGATATATCCGCCAGATTAACATTAACATGAGATGTATTGAAATCTTGCGGAAGCCGTACAAGGGTTGTATGAATTAATGATTAACATTAACATGAGATGTATTGAAATCTGGATAATATCTATGACTAATCTGAGCAGGATAAGATTAACATTAACATGAGATGTATTGAAATTGTGAAACATTATCTTATATTGTGCATAAAATCCTCGATTAACATTAACATGAGATGTATTGAAATTACATTAAAGCTATAACATACTGTCCTGTATATGGATTAACATTAACATGAGATGTATTGAAATTACATTAAAGCTATAACATACTGTCCTGTATATGCGATTAACATTAACATGAGATGTATTGAAATCTTCCTATTTTAACAATACAAGCACAGCCGAACCTGATTAACATTAACATGAGATGTATTGAAATTCAATACCGCCGCTTTCATTTCGATTACATAAGTAAGATTAACATTAACATGAGATGTATTGAAATAGAAGCAGAAAGACTATTAGATAATCCGCTTGCAGATTAACATTAACATGAGATGTATTGAAATAGAATTGATTTTATAAAAGATTTAATTTGTAATACAGATTAACATTAACATGAGATGTATTGAAATATATTAAGTTAAAGAATAAAAAGGAGTGATGTGTATGATTAACATTAACATGAGATGTATTGAAATGAAGTTTAATGATATTACAACAAACAGTGCTGTTAAGGATTAACATTAACATGAGATGTATTGAAATTGTCGAATATATATGAACGGATATAGTCGCGTCTGTAGATTAACATTAACATGAGATGTATTGAAATTCCGGTAATTGCTATTGTAAGTGATGGCGTTCAGGATTAACATTAACATGAGATGTATTGAAATGTGCGAACACCATTTCATAATCAACGCCATAATTCGATTAACATTAACATGAGATGTATTGAAATGTCCTCTTGTGACTGCTGCCAGTTTCATCACATCTGGATTAACATTAACATGAGATGTATTGAAATATATAATCTGCTGCGACTGCTGCCGCCTGTTTGCGATTAACATTAACATGAGATGTATTGAAATACTGGCTTCTTACTGTCCTTTAAAGCCTTTTTAGGATTAACATTAACATGAGATGTATTGAAATGATATTTAAACGCAACATATCAACGGAACTTTTACCGATTAACATTAACATGAGATGTATTGAAATTCTTCTACTCCTCCATAATTTTTAGGATATGCTTTAGATTAACATTAACATGAGATGTATTGAAATGGAATTGTCTGACAATAATAATATAGAAGACGCAAGATTAACATTAACATGAGATGTATTGAAATTTACATTAGAAGAGAGTTAGAAGAATATAAATGTGTGATTAACATTAACATGAGATGTATTGAAATGGTAAAGAATTAGAGTATGCGAAAGAAAAGAATAAAGATTAACATTAACATGAGATGTATTGAAATCGAAAAAAGTTATCAAAAAAAGGTTGACAAAAAAGGATTAACATTAACATGAGATGTATTGAAATATTTCTGTCTTATGACTATAAGGTGCGTCAAATTGATTAACATTAACATGAGATGTATTGAAATTTTCGATTGCATAAATAAAACTTATGCTCATTACGGATTAACATTAACATGAGATGTATTGAAATTGAAACTTTGATAAATATTGCAATTTATCAACATCTGATTAACATTAACATGAGATGTATTGAAATTTAATCAATAATGAACGCGACCATGTTGTAATTAGATTAACATTAACATGAGATGTATTGAAATAGAGATAATAATATTAAAAGCATGATATTAAGAAAGATTAACATTAACATGAGATGTATTGAAATCTATTATTAACCTCTATAGATCCACCTGATTCTTCGATTAACATTAACATGAGATGTATTGAAATTATTGCGAAATAAGATTATCAAGCAGCCATATCTGGATTAACATTAACATGAGATGTATTGAAATTACAGTTAGCTTCGCTTTTCTGATACTCTCTTGGGGATTAACATTAACATGAGATGTATTGAAATCACTTAGGGGAACACTTTCTCGCGGGCAGACAGTGATTAACATTAACATGAGATGTATTGAAATCTTCAATTATCCGCAACAGTAGCGACAACAGGATTCGGATTAACATTAACATGAGATGTATTGAAATGGTAAAACATAAAAAAGCTGTAGAACATTATTTGGATTAACATTAACATGAGATGTATTGAAATGAATGACGCTATTCACATAAATGCTTCTTGTAATCAGATTAACATTAACATGAGATGTATTGAAATATAGCGAGGAAATTGAAGAAAAGGTCAAGATTGCGATTAACATTAACATGAGATGTATTGAAATTTTTAAGAAAGTCTGAATAACTAACGCCTAGTGAACGATTAACATTAACATGAGATGTATTGAAATATGCCTGTATTAAGCATTGCTCTATATACAGTCTGTGATTAACATTAACATGAGATGTATTGAAATTTAAAATACTTCTTGGAAGCTGTAAACATCTTGCCGATTAACATTAACATGAGATGTATTGAAATATTATTATGATAATATAGCATAAATATACATACAGATTAACATTAACATGAGATGTATTGAAATCTCTTTACTTTTCCATTTTTGTCAAATCTAATATTGATTAACATTAACATGAGATGTATTGAAATATATTATCTGTGGGCATTGTGCCTGTGCCATATCCGATTAACATTAACATGAGATGTATTGAAATAAGAATATATGAAGCAGCTAGTCAAGAAGGTTGGCGATTAACATTAACATGAGATGTATTGAAATGTATATACAGATTGTGCATGGTATTCTGTAGAATTGATTAACATTAACATGAGATGTATTGAAATAGAAGTTTTTTACACTTGTGATTGTTGTGATTGCGATTAACATTAACATGAGATGTATTGAAATGTCTGGCGATTCTTTATGGTCTATTGTTAGAAACTGATTAACATTAACATGAGATGTATTGAAATATATAGGGCTTTACTAACGCCATTATAGAAGATGTGGATTAACATTAACATGAGATGTATTGAAATTTAACCGAATACTATGGAACTTTCGCTGATTATGAGGATTAACATTAACATGAGATGTATTGAAATTTTAAAAGTCTTTCTATTTCTGCTTTATGATTGTACGGATTAACATTAACATGAGATGTATTGAAATTATAACTAGCAATATAGTACTTTCGGCTCAAGACCAGATTAACATTAACATGAGATGTATTGAAATATCCGCTGTTATGACAATATTTAATGTAATATTGTCGATTAACATTAACATGAGATGTATTGAAATGTTCATGTTGAAATTCTAAGTCCAAGATTAAATGAGATTAACATTAACATGAGATGTATTGAAATGGCATGACAGCAAGTGGAAATCTTTCTACTAGGGCAGATTAACATTAACATGAGATGTATTGAAATTTTAAGATAATAGGCGGTTCACTAATAATTAAAGTGGATTAACATTAACATGAGATGTATTGAAATTTTGATGATGAATCAGCACCCAGTACGTTAGATTGATTAACATTAACATGAGATGTATTGAAATATGAATATAAGAGTGGTTATCAGTGCGACAATGGGATTAACATTAACATGAGATGTATTGAAATTTAATAAACGAACCTTGTCGCATTCTGCCATTCTACCGATTAACATTAACATGAGATGTATTGAAATTCATTTTGTACAATTGCAAACCCAAACTTTCTTATAGATTAACATTAACATGAGATGTATTGAAATGCGTCTGCATTTAGATTTTCTGCTTTATAAGCAAGATTAACATTAACATGAGATGTATTGAAATAGCCATTTTTCAGCTTCTTCTGCGCTTTCATCTAGATTAACATTAACATGAGATGTATTGAAATCAATTTAGACATAAAATGTTTACAATTTATTCATTGGATTAACATTAACATGAGATGTATTGAAATTCTGCTCCCCAGTCCATTAATGTATCGTAATTAATGATTAACATTAACATGAGATGTATTGAAATTAAAAATAAGGGCAAACCATACAAGTCTGCCCCATGCGATTAACATTAACATGAGATGTATTGAAATGCACTTTGCGTTGCATAAATCCACGCAAGGCATTTGGATTAACATTAACATGAGATGTATTGAAATATACTTATCTAAATTCCATGATGATTTGCTTAGAGATTAACATTAACATGAGATGTATTGAAATCGGATTTTTGAATACAAAATTGCATACCCCGGCCCGGATTAACATTAACATGAGATGTATTGAAATGATGGCAGCTCAGACACAGCAGATTATCAACTCTGTGATTAACATTAACATGAGATGTATTGAAATAAAAAGATGTTGTTTTTAGAGTAATGACAAGTGATGATTAACATTAACATGAGATGTATTGAAATTGTTCATAATTTATTCATAAAATGTTTACAGATTAGGATTAACATTAACATGAGATGTATTGAAATAGTGCTGCTGAAATTTCATTCATATTATGTTCATGATTAACATTAACATGAGATGTATTGAAATAACGATACAACGCAATTTGCAACGGATTTTATTAAGATTAACATTAACATGAGATGTATTGAAATCGGAAATATAGGGGTGACAACATCAACGGCGATGGCGATTAACATTAACATGAGATGTATTGAAATGATAACAAAGCAAGATATATTTGAAATGTATCCAGATTAACATTAACATGAGATGTATTGAAATCCAGAGAGTGTGGGTTTAAGTCCGCACTCTTATTTTGATTAACATTAACATGAGATGTATTGAAATGAAAGAACGGCGGCTACATAGCAGGGCAGGAAACAAGATTAACATTAACATGAGATGTATTGAAATGATATTCTTTCGTGGTTATTAGGAAACTCAACAATAGATTAACATTAACATGAGATGTATTGAAATTAATTTCCCAAGTTTTATACACTCGTGTTCCAGTTGATTAACATTAACATGAGATGTATTGAAATCATCTTCCAAAACATTTTCGCCGAACATTTTATACGGGATTAACATTAACATGAGATGTATTGAAATATGGAAGCTAATGTATTTAATAGTCGCTTGCACCCGATTAACATTAACATGAGATGTATTGAAATTATAAATAGTACAATAACTTTGTCTGCGCAAGACGATTAATATTAACATGAGATGTATTGAAATACCCCAACGGTGTATTAATCTCGGCTGGGATAACACGATTAACATTAACATGAGATGTATTGAAATATAATATCTTTAGCAAGGGATTGATTATGGAGTACTGATTAACATTAACATGAGATGTATTGAAATACGAATGAATTAGTTATCACATTTGCTTCCACTGTGATTAACATTAACATGAGATGTATTGAAATTTTAAAATTGCAGTTCGTGGAAATCTGCCAAAATACGATTAACATTAACATGAGATGTATTGAAATGCTTTTTATCGTGTGTGTTCTCTGTTCGCAGACAAGATTAACATTAACATGAGATGTATTGAAATATCTTCAATTTGGGGCTTAACTGGAAACTACTTTGATTAACATTAACATGAGATGTATTGAAATTAATTACACCCTTTCCCTTCACTGCTCCCGACATTGGATTAACATTAACATGAGATGTATTGAAATTTAATAGATAAGTCTGTTCTTGGGGATACAGGTTGGATTAACATTAACATGAGATGTATTGAAATTCTGCTCCATATAAAGCATAATTTACTCCCTTATGATTAACATTAACATGAGATGTATTGAAATTACATTAACCCAATAATATACTTACCTGTATATGGATTAACATTAACATGAGATGTATTGAAATGCGGATAGCCATAGGCATTGTATAAATTATCCCTTAGATTAACATTAACATGAGATGTATTGAAATGATTTTAGAAAGAAGCAGCGGGAGAATGACGAAAAAGATTAACATTAACATGAGATGTATTGAAATTCTGCTGTATGTTCTCTTTCTACCATGCACGTTGTGATTAACATTAACATGAGATGTATTGAAATCGTGAAACATTATTCTTTGAATTTTGCTCTTGAACTGATTAACATTAACATGAGATGTATTGAAATGAAACTGTCTTTAATTTAGACATAACACTATTATTGATTAACATTAACATGAGATGTATTGAAATTTTAAAATTGCAGTTCGTGGAAATCTGCCAAAATACGATTAACATTAACATGAGATGTATTGAAATGAATATTGGAGCACTGGACGTGTATGGTCGACCTAGATTAACATTAACATGAGATGTATTGAAATGCACGAACAATTCTACCATTATCATAAACAGCACCTTGATTAACATTAACATGAGATGTATTGAAATGTCTGGAACATGGCAGAGAGATGGAGCTCACCCCTGATTAACATTAACATGAGATGTATTGAAATCAATAACCGAGTTCTTTCAATGTTAGTACTGTCTTACGATTAACATTAACATGAGATGTATTGAAATTCATATAATATGTATCTGCGCGATGATTTATATAGATTAACATTAACATGAGATGTATTGAAATGATACTAATACATAAGGGTAAGAAGATGTAAAATCCGATTAACATTAACATGAGATGTATTGAAATAACGAGAATAAAATGACAGTACAGAACATTATTAAGATTAACATTAACATGAGATGTATTGAAATGATGGAGCCCACCCCTCTCAATATGGACAAGGTTTGGATTAACATTAACATGAGATGTATTGAAATATTAGAACAGAATTTTATTACATTATATAATTATGTGATTAACATTAACATGAGATGTATTGAAATCTTGCATGTCCTTTATATTCTTCCCACCATAACGATTAACATTAACATGAGATGTATTGAAATCAAAGTGGCAATGGTTTAGCTATTGCAGAAGGTTCATGATTAACATTAACATGAGATGTATTGAAATGTAATAGAAAGAATTTCTTCTACAATGAAAGCAAGATTAACATTAACATGAGATGTATTGAAATGCATACAAAGTAACTGGAATAGTAGTTATTGCGTGGATTAACATTAACATGAGATGTATTGAAATAGGCATTGGACAAAGAAATTATAAGTCTTAACCAGTGATTAACATTAACATGAGATGTATTGAAATTTATTTAAAAGGTGCTGTTTATGACAATGGTAGAAGATTAACATTAACATGAGATGTATTGAAATTTGGCAAGCCAGTAAAAAAAATATATCGCAAAGAAGATTAACATTAACATGAGATGTATTGAAATGATGAAAGCTACATTAAAAGCACTTAAAGAGTTCAGATTAACATTAACATGAGATGTATTGAAATAGTGAGAGTATGATAAGTGGTGGTTCATGGATGAGTGATTAACATTAACATGAGATGTATTGAAATTGCCGTAGCACTGTATGGAAGTGGGACGACCATAGACGATTAACATTAACATGAGATGTATTGAAATAGAATAATCTCTCGAACTGTCTGTCCACGTGTAAGGATTAACATTAACATGAGATGTATTGAAATCTTACAGGCCGTAAGTGTACAGCAGTGCGGTTATGGATTAACATTAACATGAGATGTATTGAAATTGTTTCGAGTGCTTCTTATATAATGCGTAACAATTCCGATTAACATTAACATGAGATGTATTGAAATATTTTTAGAAAGGACAATAATATGTTTAATTATTGATTAACATTAACATGAGATGTATTGAAATCTATCTGATGAATATGTAAATATGCCTACAAGGTCTGATTAACATTAACATGAGATGTATTGAAATATATCCTAAACTGTTGGGAGACGCTATAACAGCTACGGATTAACATTAACATGAGATGTATTGAAATAAAGATATTTATAATATGGATTTCAGAATTGACGCTAGATTAACATTAACATGAGATGTATTGAAATCCAAGAACCTTTGTTAATCTTTCAGTGTCATGACTGATTAACATTAACATGAGATGTATTGAAATGTTATATAATTTTTGTTTCCAGTGAACTGTTTTAGAGATTAACATTAACATGAGATGTATTGAAATGTTGCAATATATATACCATAGTTGGGTGTGTTCTCTGATTAACATTAACATGAGATGTATTGAAATTGAAATGGCCAATCCTGCTTACGGTGTTTCAATCCGATTAACATTAACATGAGATGTATTGAAATTAAGCTTCTTTCGATGTAGTAACCTTGCCACTATGATTAACATTAACATGAGATGTATTGAAATCGAGAGACAATAACAGCTGGAATATTAGCAAGCTGTGATTAACATTAACATGAGATGTATTGAAATTAAAAAATATCGCATGAACCACTTTGAAAACCACGATTAACATTAACATGAGATGTATTGAAATTGCAGACTGGTTATGGCATCCAGCAGGCTATTAACGATTAACATTAACATGAGATGTATTGAAATACAAATATTAATATATATTGTAATAGTCGAAACGCGATTAACATTAACATGAGATGTATTGAAATTTGCGGCGGAGGTACTCTTTTTGATGAAACTTTAGATTAACATTAACATGAGATGTATTGAAATAAATTCTTGTTGTAGTTATGCACATTGCATAAATGATTAACATTAACATGAGATGTATTGAAATAATGCCATTGCAAGCTGTTCATCAGAAGTAGTTGTGATTAACATTAACATGAGATGTATTGAAATGTCATTTATGTTTTTAGGTACTCTGTATAACAAGGATTAACATTAACATGAGATGTATTGAAATTTACATGCCGTTTCTTTCGTAGTGCGCGCTACAAGATTAACATTAACATGAGATGTATTGAAATTCTTTCCATTTGATTCTTGGTTCTGCTGTTGCATGATTAACATTAACATGAGATGTATTGAAATTACAAAGACGGCAACTTTGTATCTGATGAGAGTATGATTAACATTAACATGAGATGTATTGAAATAGTGCGAACCCTTTAGCTTATATTCTAGGTGTGAGGATTAACATTAACATGAGATGTATTGAAATATTAACTCTATTGTGATAACAAAAGGTTATTACACGATTAACATTAACATGAGATGTATTGAAATTTCTGTTTCTTAACTGGGAGACTTCGCCTTTCTATCCGATTAACATTAACATGAGATGTATTGAAATTGTCGAATTGTACCATATTGCTTATTGGGTTGTGTGGATTAACATTAACATGAGATGTATTGAAATAGTCAACTAGCCCATTTGAGAACGCGGTTGTTTTCAGATTAACATTAACATGAGATGTATTGAAATCTGCTGGAGTTGCCCCAACTGTTACAAGTGTAACAGGATTAACATTAACATGAGATGTATTGAAATTGGATTATTACTACGGTATGGACACAACAAGTGTTGATTAACATTAACATGAGATGTATTGAAATTAGTTTAAGTTTACAGTGTTAGTTAAAAACAAGCCCGATTAACATTAACATGAGATGTATTGAAATGCGTTATAGAAACGCTTTTATTAACACAGTAAACATGATTAACATTAACATGAGATGTATTGAAATTTATATGAATTATTAGATATAGAAGACAGCGCAGAGATTAACATTAACATGAGATGTATTGAAATCCCATGTTTTAATCTCCTTTCATAATCCCTATTGTGATTAACATTAACATGAGATGTATTGAAATATAATCTTATCAGCTGTAGAAGCTGTTTTACTTGCGATTAACATTAACATGAGATGTATTGAAATAGTGCATAGCGGCTGTCTGTCAGATATGCAGACAGATTAACATTAACATGAGATGTATTGAAATAGTGCATAGCGGCTGTCTGTCAGATATGCAGACAGATTAACATTAACATGAGATGTATTGAAATAGCTATTATCCATAGGTTCAACCACAATCGGGTTAAGATTAACATTAACATGAGATGTATTGAAATGCAAGAAAAGGATAACAACAATGATTAGCGGTACATAGATTAACATTAACATGAGATGTATTGAAATAAGACTTCTCCAGTTGTGTATGGTTCTATAGAACAGATTAACATTAACATGAGATGTATTGAAATTATTCTCCTTTCCCCTCCCATAACAGGGAGGTCTGGATTAACATTAACATGAGATGTATTGAAATTACTCCATCCACTTTGTAAAATCATGTGGCTCATCCGATTAACATTAACATGAGATGTATTGAAATGGAGAATAGCAAAGTTGAGAAGAGAGTTATATGAAGATTAACATTAACATGAGATGTATTGAAATAGAGCCACAAGAAACGCTGCAATTTTGAAGAAACTGATTAACATTAACATGAGATGTATTGAAATATACTGCTGTTGTTTCTTCTACCGAATAGCCCATTGATTAACATTAACATGAGATGTATTGAAATCAAATGTACCGGATATGAAGATATACTCCGAAGAGATTAACATTAACATGAGATGTATTGAAATAATAGTTGTTGACAAGTAACCGACAATGTGATAACAGATTAACATTAACATGAGATGTATTGAAATTTATCACACCTAAATTTCTTTGTACCACAAAACTGCGATTAACATTAACATGAGATGTATTGAAATTGGGCGAAACATTCGACAAAGAGAAAAACAAGCCAGATTAACATTAACATGAGATGTATTGAAATCTGCTTCCCTTGCCCTGTCGTATAGGTCTGTGTCGTGATTAACATTAACATGAGATGTATTGAAATGCTCGTCCCCGCCCTCTTTATCCATTAAATCAAGCTGATTAACATTAACATGAGATGTATTGAAATATAATATCAATAGAATCATAACCACGTTCAATCATGATTAACATTAACATGAGATGTATTGAAATTTGCGTTTATGAAAATTTAGAGCAAACCCCATTAGATTAACATTAACATGAGATGTATTGAAATCAACGAAACAAGAAAGAAGGCGATAAACTGATAAAGATTAACATTAACATGAGATGTATTGAAATTTAGAAGCCTTTGCGCCTTTTTCCCTTGTGCGTCAAGATTAACATTAACATGAGATGTATTGAAATGTTGGCATTAGATTCTGTGTAATTAACATGAATTCAGATTAACATTAACATGAGATGTATTGAAATTTCGCAAGCATGGGAAATAAATAACGAGAGTTATTCTGATTAACATTAACATGAGATGTATTGAAATAGAAAATATTATATGCTGTCCTTGCATATCGTAAAGATTAACATTAACATGAGATGTATTGAAATAATAAGAATCTATAACAGGCTTTTCACAAGTATTTCGATTAACATTAACATGAGATGTATTGAAATAAATCAATATTAAAATACTCCTCAATAGGCTTGCGATTAACATTAACATGAGATGTATTGAAATGTATCTTCTCGACTGTCTCTGTTTTATCAAAAAAGTGATTAACATTAACATGAGATGTATTGAAATTACCAAGCAAGATGGATGTGCAGATGACAGACCGCAGATTAACATTAACATGAGATGTATTGAAATGGCTGTACGGATACCGGAAAGAACGATAATACAACGATTAACATTAACATGAGATGTATTGAAATTCCTTTATATCAGTATGAAAAGCAACCTTGATATGATTAACATTAACATGAGATGTATTGAAATACACAGGTGAGATTTTTTAAGAAGCCGATTGAATTGATTAACATTAACATGAGATGTATTGAAATTAAGCAAAGCCCGGCTGATTATCTATGCTGTCCAGATTAACATTAACATGAGATGTATTGAAATGGTGTAATTGAAAATAATTACATTGAAGATGGTCTGGATTAACATTAACATGAGATGTATTGAAATAATGTTGCGTGGGCATTATGGTGTTCATTACGGCTGGATTAACATTAACATGAGATGTATTGAAATATGAATTGCCTGATTACATTTATGTATCTAACGATAGATTAACATTAACATGAGATGTATTGAAATGTATATTGACCAATATACATTTTCCCAGTCGAATTACGATTAACATTAACATGAGATGTATTGAAATTGCTGCTAAGTAAACATACAAGGCATACAACCAGGATTAACATTAACATGAGATGTATTGAAATTCATATGTAAGTTCTCTTGAAAAGTATCTGCTAGTGATTAACATTAACATGAGATGTATTGAAATTTACGTTATCTACTGCGTCAGCTTCTTTATATAGTGATTAACATTAACATGAGATGTATTGAAATTACACAGGCATGCTAACGCGGATTATGTTCAGAAATCAAGTGTATTTGGTGCAAAGGATTTAGGTGGTAAGCTCATCAACGGTGACTGGAAGTACGATATAAATTCACACTATTCTGCAAATGCTAAGATAGAAGCTGCAAAAATAAGTAAATATGCCACAGAGAGCCCATATGAAGCATTTGCGGAAGGTTTTCTTGCTAAGGAAAAAGGGCAGGAGATACCAGAGATCATAGAAAAGGTTATTGAAGAGGCTAAGGTTAAGGCAGAATATCTTAGATAATATTGTGGAGGATAACTTTATTGAAAAGGGTGATAATGGTTATGGTATGAGATATGAGCAAATATTAGAATTGACAGGTCCGAATGGTAAAAAGTTTTAACAGCATGGATTCAAGATGGTGAAGATAAGAGGCTTGTTTCTGTGTATGTTGATAAATAGGGGTGGTAATGATGAAAATAAAATTATATGATAGAGTTCTTTTAAAAGATGGAAACAGAGCTTCCATAGTAGAAATTTATGAACCTGATAAATATTTTATTGCAGACATTGATACTAAAGATGGGATAGTAACAGAAGATTTAAGAGTTGAGCGAATTGAAAAAGTATTAGAGTAACAGCCACCAGTCGAGAGATTGGTGGTATTTTTATACCCAAGTTGCACCGGTGCAACACAATATAATATTAGTTAATAAGCACACATAGCAATACGCTGTGGGTGCTATTATTATGCCCAAAACCTAATGGCACTAAACTTTAGGGAAATGCCGACGGGCGGTAAATGGAAGAAAGGAGATAGAGTGATGAGAAAGACATTACCTATGAATTTACAGCTCTTCGCAGAGGGCGGAGATGGTAACAGCGACCAGAACGCTGGAGGAGACAATGGACAGGCAGGACAGCAGAGTGGTCAGAATAATCAGCAGGCGGCTGGTGTTGATTATGACAAGATACAGGTAATGCTGGATAATGCAACTGCCAAGAAAGAGAATGCTGTGCTTAAAAGCTATTTTCAGCAGCAGGGATTATCAGAAGATGAGATAAGTCAGGCAACTGCAACATTTAAACAGAATAATCAGCAGCAAACAGAACAGTAGCAGAACGCTAATACTAATCTTCAGAATGAAGTTGCAGCGGCAAAACAGCTTGCTGAACAGGCTTAGATTGAGCTTGCAGCTACAAAGGTAGCAATGACCCTTGGCATTAATGCCAAGACACTTCCATATGTGCTTAAGATGGCTGATTTCAGTAAGGTAAAGGGTACAGATGGGAAGATATCAGAGGACAATGTTAAGGATGCACTTGAGCAGGTTATCAAGGATGTACCTGCGCTTAAGCCGATACAGGAAGGCAGATTAACATTAACATGAAATGTTATTCAAGAACAGCCAGATAATTTACTATTGCATCCATCTGCATATTATATATGTTTCAAGGCATGTTGGTTTAATTTTTGATGTTCCATTATCATATTTCTAAAGCATATATTTAAGTCATTCATATCTAAATCCTCACATTCTAAAAATTGAAACTAAAAATACGACCAATTTCTCGACTGGTGGCTATTACTTTATTATATCATCAAGATTTACTTCAGAATCAATGTAAACGGCATCAATTTCATAATCATTAGATACCATAATATTGCCATTAGGGCTAGTGTATTTTTGTATAATCGTTCCGTCAACATCTATAATCGGTTCATTTGCTATTAAATTATCCATTCCATGTAATAGCTTTTTACAAGCTTCTTTAAATTTTTCATTATCAGCTTCATTATAAAAGGTATATTTATACATATTAGTTGCCTCATAATCCTAATTCTATTCCTAGATTCAAACATCATTGTATCTTTTTCTTCCGTTGGTAAAGAAGAATCAATGATATTTTTATAGTAAAAAATATCACATACAGCTTATTTGCCATGCGTGCTTAATAACTAATATTAAATTATGTTGCACAGATGCAACTTAAAAAATACAGCTAGTCTCTCAACTGGTGGCTGTTATTTGCTAAAATATAAAATGAAGAAACTATTTGGCAGGCGTACGTTTCTCCTGCATCTCTCGGGATTCCCTGTCGTTACCATCGGCGTGCGGATCGTACGAATTCTTCCATCTCAAATAGTTTCTTCATTACTGCAAGTATATTATATAATTTATATTTTTGCAAAGGACAATCCTATTTTTTATTTTAAGTGTTGATATTTTCTTGGTTTGGATATAATATAATTAAGATATTTTATATAAATCCATTTGTGGACCAGTTTTGGACCATGAATGGATTTATTTTTTACTCTCATCTTCGTCATCTACTGAATATGGTTTTAATCCATTATCATCTAAGATGTATCCACCATCCTGTGTATCAGGCATTTTAACTACCTCCTTTATTACGTTTATTTTTGAATATAAATAATATATAAAATATATTAAAAATTGAATATTTGTCGAATTTTGTCGAAACATTTTAATTGAACTATACTCATTATTGTATTAAAATAAATACATAGAGTTCGTTAAATAGTTAATTAATATAATTCACATCATATGTTAAGGTTTATTCTTCATTGAACACATAAAAAAATATGTTTCAATACATCTTAAGTTAATGTTAATTGGATGTAATAGAATAATAGCATATTATTTATAAAAAAAGAACAAAAACTATTGTAATATTAATATAGAAGTGATATATTAAACAAATAAAATAATATTGAAGTAAAAAGAGAGGAGGCAGAAATGGAGATAAGTGTTTTCGAGTTAAGATTGAAAGTCTATACATTAGTAGATATAAATCTTGAAGAAGTCCTTTTGGCAGAAGCAGAATATATAGATTCTGCTTTTGCGCTGGATGACGAATGGCTTAGATTCCACGAGAATAATGAATACAAGAATTATACATTCAGTGGACTTTATCCCTTAGCAAAGGACGGCATATACAAGAAGGATAATGTATATACAATTACAATCAGGACGGTGGATTCTCGCTTGGAACAGTATATGAGAAAGACGCTTGCTAATCATTATACCGATAAGATGAAAGGTCTCACGATAACATCAAGAATTATACCTAAGAAGTTTATCAATCAGTTGTATACGCTTACACCGGTTATCCAGAAATATGATGGAGGTTATTGGAAGAAGGCAGTATCGATTGATGAATATGAGAAAAGGCTATTTGCAAATGCGGTTAAGAAATACAATGCATTTACAGGGGAGAAGATAGACGAGGACTTTCAGCTATATAATGAGATAAGTTTTATTAATAAGAAGCCAGTGAAATTCCCATGCAAAGGAATTGTGTTACTTGGGGATAAAATTAATCTGAAGATTGCGGATAACAAGTCAGCTCAAGAACTGGCTTATTTTCTTATTGGAACAGGCCTGGGAGAAACTAACTCAAGAGGAGCAGGGTTCTGCAATTACAGATGGCTGTAGGGGGTGATAGATTGTTAAAGGATTGCATTGAGATTTTCCAGAAAAAGATAGAACATATGGGGAATGAATGTGGGAATGCAGATGCACTTATATTAGATAATTACATACCGGCTGATGGGGATTACATAGTAGTAAAGAAAGATGGAAGCGTAGTCAGATGTTCAATTAAGATGGACAAGAAGGCTGGCAGACCTGTAAAGGACTTATCTGATGGTGACAGCCAGTATGAAGATATCGTATTTTATGATTATCATAGCAGACTGGTAAGTAATCGTAAATCACAAGATCCTAAAAGGATTATTCAGTCTAATAATTATTTGTCGTTTTGGGTCAAGAAAGACAGTTTAACTAATGGAAAGCTTAATATGGAGAGTATTGAACGGTATTTTGATATATTATCCAATCCAAGGGTTAAATATAAGAATGCCAAGGATTCCAAGATGTATGATTACATTTTTCCGGTGGTAGGTGAGGTTAATCAGGAAAAACTGGAACAATGCAGAAACTGGATTAAACATCACATTTTTAATATGCAGGATTTTGGCATAGATACTTCGGGAAAAGATTATCTCAAGATTTTCTTTGAGGAGGATAGAGATTTATATATTAATGAAGAAAAACGATATGTGATGACCAAGATTTTTAATAAGAACGATTATAATATAGATATTGATGAGCAGACATATGGACTTTCAAATGATAATCTTGCATTGAATTCGAAGAAGCCATATATGGAGCATAAGACAAGGAAAAATGTTGTGCCTTATCTTATAACATTGGAAGAGGCTGTAACACAGAGAAAGTTTTTCGATTATCTTATGAATGAAGCCAACCGTGGATATACTAATATATTTTTTGACAGTGATGAAGATGATATTATTGCAAAGAAGCCGGGAGAATTTATCACAGAAGATTTTTCAGGATTTTTTATTCAGATTCAGAAAGAAAAAGAAGAATTATCTATCCAACATCAGGATACAATTGTTGACTATAAGTACAATCTTTACAAGCATTTTCAGTACAGAGATGTGATCGGAAGTGCAAGAGACGAAGAGATTTTCAAAGAGTATGTTAATAAGAAACAGATGCTTGCTGTGTTAGATGAAGTTATATTTTCTAAATGTCTTTCAAGAAATTTCTTTACAGACGATATTAATGTGAATCCTGAGTTGAAAAGAAATATTATTATGTCAAGAGATGCAATATTTGCATGGCTTTATAAGGGACAGGAACAAGGAATAGACGCAGTACTTCATAATGTATGTATTAATACTGTCAGGGATTCAATCAATAATGGCTATATGAATAGAGTTATTATGCAGTTTAATTTTATGAAGTCGCTAGAAGAATATTTTGGAGGGGTAAATATGGCGGACAGATATAGTGATATTAGAAAAAATCTTAGTGGTAAGATTAATAAAAAAGGATATAGTCAGATAGAAAGTGATGAAGAATACTTCTATGCTGTAGGACAGCTCGTGTATTATTTCATATCTTTGAATAAATCAAAAGACAAGAAACATTCTCTTGCTAATCCATTTTTCAATGCACGAAATAATGAGCTATTACAGAAGAAGATTACGCAGTTCTTTAAGAAGTACAATTACATAATAGGAACTACTAACCTAAGATTTAATAATCTGTATTCAATGGTTTCATCATATGAATTGACAGGAAGAGTTAAGAGTGAAGAGATTATAGCAGGTTATATAAGCAGTAATTTAATATACGATTCAGCTAATAAAGAGGAGGATTAATATGGATAAGAGAGTATACGGTGTATTAGGAATTTCATCTATAATGGCAAACTGGAATGCAGATTTTACAGGCTATCCAAAGAGTACACAGAATGGTGATGTGTACGGAAGTGACAAGGCGTTAAAGTATCCTATGAAGAAAATGTGGAATGATGAGGGCAAGAAAGTCCTTTATATCAAATCTATGAAGTTTTCAGCAGATGGGTCACTTGTCCCGAAGACATTAAAAGAAAGATATGAAGAAATATTTGCAGTTAAGGATCTGAAGGATACTAAGGAGTCTAAAGAAGTGCTTAGTAATCTTATGACAGCAGTTGATGTTAAGAATTTTGGAGCTACATTTGCAGAATCAAAGAATAATTTCTCTATAACCGGAGCTGTACAGTTCGGACAGGGCTTTAACAAATATGAAGACACAACTGCAGAGGAACAGCAGATTTTATCACCATTCAGAGATGGCAGTAAAGATGCTGAGAAAGATTCAGAAGCTAAGAATTCAACACTTGGAACTAAGATAACAAGTGACGAAGCACACTATTTTTATCCATTTGTAATCAATCCAATGGCATATAAAGAGTTCGTGCAGTTAGGTGTAACTGACGGATACACTGAGGAAGATTATCAGAATTTTAAGAGAACAGCACTAGTTTCAGCAACATCATATGCAACTAATGCGAAGGAAGGCTGCGAGAATGAATTTGCATTATTCGTTGAGACTGAGCCGGATATGTATCTTCCTAATCTTACAGAATACATCACATTTGAAAAAGGGGACAAGCTTAATACTATTGATATAAGCGAGGTCGCAAGCATTATTAATGCAGTTAAAGATAGAGTTAAGAGTGTGGAGGTATATTATAATCCATATACAATTAATCTTGTATCTGGAATTGAAGACGAGAAGGTCTTTAATATAATTACTTTAAAAGAGGTGTAATATATGGAGGCTGTTAGATTTACACTGAGTGGCAGGACAGCTTTTTTCAAGAAGCCAGAGGTTAATGCATATTATTATTTTACATACAGCCAGATTCATAAGATTGCACTGATGGGAATGTTTGGTGCAATATTAGGATATGGTGGATATGCACAGAAAAACTGGCAGATAGTGAAAAAAGGACAGGAAATAGCTGTCGAATATCCTGAGTTTTACAAAAAACTGCATGAATTAAAGATTTCTATTGTTCCAAAGAATGAGAGGGGATATATTCCGAAGAAAGTTCAGATATTTAACAATTCTGTTGGATATGCAAGTGGGGAACAGGGAGGAAATCTTATAATAAAAGAGCAGTGGCTTGAAAATCCTGAGTGGGATATTTATGTACTGATTGATTGTGACGAGGCAGAAAAACTGGCTGGGTTTTTAGAACAGAGCAGATGTATTTATTATCCTTATCTTGGAAAGAATGACCACCCGGCTGACATTACTAATGTGAGCAGGGTAAATGTGCAGGAGGCTGATATTAATGAGGCAGCTATAACCAGCATGTTTCCTAAGAATATTGGCAGCGTTCTTATGCCAGATGAAGAAGATGAGATAGAGATTTTTAAATATACAGAAAAACTGCCGGTTGCATTAAATGGCTATACTAATCTTTATGAATATGAAGATTTCTGTTATACGAACATGACAGTAAGTATAGAGAATGGAAATGTATATAAACAGGGAAATAATATATTGTCATTTTATTAAATTATTATAAGCCGCATCAGGCAGTCTGAATGTTTTAAAATGCAGAGTTTTAAGGCAGGCAGATTACTTGGTGCGGCTTTTTTAAGTAAGGGGATATTAAGTATGGATATAAGCAGATATATGATACCGGTTGAACAATTAATTAATTGCAGCGAACAGTGTTTTGCACATTTATCAGAAGATGGAACACAAAAAGAGACTTTGAAAGAGCATACCGAACAGAGTCAGAAATACTGGCTGTTAATAGCTAAGAATAAATGTATTGACGAAATTATGGAAAGATTCGAAGCAGAATATTTTGATAATCTGTCTCAGGATTGCAGAGATATATTTGAAGAAATGACTGTTAATATAGTTACAATGCATGATTTAGGCAAAGTTAATCCGGCATTTCAGAAGAAAAAGATGGATAATGTCTGGAATAAGAATATGACGCCAGATAACAATATCGGCAGCAAACATTCGATTGTTTCATCTATATTTTTCCTTGATTATTATCTAGATTGTATTAAGAGAATGATTGATGAAGAAAAGATTACCAAAGCGGAATCTGAGAATATCAAGGATTTTGCTTATATGTATTCGTATATTATTTCAAGACATCATGGCGGACTTACTGAACTTGAGAAGTATTTAGATGAACTTTCTGGAAAGAGTAATGATAGCGATAATTTAGGAAAGCGTGCGTATGACTGGTACACTGAATCTGGTATAAATGCTGTGCTTAGTTATGACAGATATTCAGAAAATGTATCTAAGCTGCGAAGAACATATAAAGAGATGAATAAGAGACTCACATCTGACAGAGACAGAAAATCAGTGATTTTATATGCATGGATAAGGCTGTTATATTCTATGCTTGTTGCAGCGGATTATTATGCAACATCTGAGTATATGACAGGCTGGGAGCAGAACACATTTGGTAATATTAGTAATATCGACGAAATAATAAGCGAATATGAGAAAGGTTCAATTCCAAAGAGCATACGAGAATACGAGAAAAGTTCATATCCGATAGCAGATGAAGCGTTTAAATGCATAGACAGAAATACTGATATTAATGGAATGAAGGGGATAAATATACTGAGAACAGAGATGTTTTTAGATAGTGAAAATGTTTTGATGAATAATACTGATAAGAATATTTTCTATCTTGAAGCACCTACAGGAAGTGGAAAGAGCAACATGGCTATGAATCTCAGCTTTAAGCTTATGAAAAGTTCGCAGGATATTAACAAAATTTTCTACATTTATCCATTTAATACACTTGTTGAGCAGAATATGAATTCTCTTGCAAATGTATTTGGCAATAATGAGTCAGTTATGTCGCAGATTGCCGTTGTTAATTCTATTACTCCATATAAAGACATGTCAGATGATGAGCTGGATAAGAATTATCAGAGAATATTGCTCGACAGACAGTTTATGAATTATCCGACAGTATTATCTACACATGTGATGTTGTTTAATACAATGTTCGGAGATAGAAAAGAGGATGCATTTGGATTTCATCAGTTGTGTAATTCAGTAATTGTGCTTGATGAAATCCAGAGTTATGACAACAGAATATGGGGTAAAATGATTACATTTTTAAAAGGATTTGCAGAGCTTTTAAATATAAGGATTATTATTATGTCTGCAACGCTTCCTAATCTTGAATTGCTGACGGATAACACGGCAGGGGCAGTAAAACTCATTACTGACAGGGATAAATATTTCAGACACAATATGTTTGCGAAGAGAGTTGAGGTAGACTACAGTCTTTTGGACGAAGATATTACTATAGAAGAACTTGCACAGTGTATTGTTGATAATGATGAAAATGCCAGCAAAAAGGTGCTGATTGAGTTCATAAAAAAGAAGAGTGCAGAAGATTTTTACAGACTTCTGCAGGATATGACTGACAGGCAGATACTTTTAATGACAGGAGACAGCAGTATTCAGGAACGAAAAGATATGATTGACAATATCAGCAGTATGTCTGATGTTGTACTTGTTGCCACACAGGTTATTGAGGCCGGAGTTGATATTGACATGGATATTGGATATAAGGATATCTCAAGGCTGGATAGTGAAGAACAGTTTATGGGAAGAATTAACAGGTCCGGCAAAAAGACAGGAAAAGTGTATTTCTATAATCTTGATAAAGCTAAGAATATTTACAGAAATGACGCAAGAGTTGATACCGACAAGACATTGGAAAACAGTGATATCCGTGAATATCTTAATACCAAGGATTTCTTTAAGTATTATGAAAATGTGATTCTGCCGGTACTGTTAAAATCACAGGAGAAAATAACAGATGATAATATTAAACATTTTTTCAAAGAGAAAGTTGGAAGACTTAACTATCCTTATGTCTGTGAGAAAATGAAACTTATAGAAGATGGAAGAAAGCTGATATCTGTATATTTTGCAAGAAGTATTCAGGTTGGTGATAATGTTATAGACGGTGCAGATGTATGGAATGAATACAAGGAATTAATAGAAAATCCGGATTTATCATACTCTGAAAGAACTGTAAGAATACATGATGTAAGAAGCAAAATGAACATGTTTATCTATCAGTTTAAAGATGACATTAAGAGTAATATTGAGTGGAATGAGCAGATAGGAGATATATATTACATTGAAGATGGTCAAGATTACTTTGACGATAACGGGGTGCTTAAGAAGGATATGATTGTAACCGCGGATGAGTTATTTATATAGGGGGGATATATGCAGGTTAATGGAACTTTGATTAATTATTATTTTCATTGCAGACGGCAGTGTTATTTACATGGAAACCGGCTGAATCTTGAAGATAACAGTGAGCAGGTAAAGATTGGAAAGGCTATCCATGAGGAAAAAGCAGGGGATTCAAAGAATTCAGAGATTGCAATAGATAATATAAGACTGGACAGGCTTACAAAAGAGTATCTTACCGAGGTTAAGAAATCAGACGCTGATGCGGAGGCTGCAAAATGGCAACTGCTTTTTTACCTTAAAGTTCTTAAAAGCAAAGGGATTGAAAGAAAAGGAAGACTGGAATTTGTTGAAAAGAATAAGAAGGATAAGAAAGTAATAATTGTAGAACTAACAGAAGAGATTGAAAAGGAACTTGATAATTATATCAGCAGTATTGAACAGCTTTTAGCACAGGAGAAGCCACCAGAATGTATACAGACAAATACATGTAAGAAATGTGCATATTATGAGTATTGTTATATCTGATGAAAACATTTGAAAAACATTTTGCATGATTAAGAGGAGGAGCTGCATGGGGAGTACAAAATATATAATGTCAATGGGGGAACTGACAAGAAAAGATAATTCCTTATGTTTCAGGAAAGACGGTAAAAATGTATATATTCCGGTAGAGAATACTAAGGAAATATTCTGCTTTAATGAGGTCAGTATTAACACTAAATTGCTGGATTTTCTGTCACAGAATAATATAATAATACATTTTTATAATTATTATGGCGGATATAGCGGTACATATTATCCGAGAGACCACTACTTGAGCGGGAAATTACTGGTAAAGCAGGTGCTAAAATATGAGAATGACCGGATGAGTGTTGCAAGGGCGATTGTCAAGGGAATCGGTCTTAATATTTATGAGGTGCTTTATCATTATTACAAGCATGGAAAGAAAGAAGTAAAAGAAACTACTGACTGGATTAAATCAGATTTTATCAGGTTTGTGGAACAGTCGAGGGATGTTAAAGAGCTTATGGCTTATGAGGGTGAAGTCTGGATGCGTTTTTATGCGGATTTCAAGTATTTTCTGCCTGAAGATTTTGTAATGAATAAAAGAGTGAAAAGACCGCCTGATAATCCCATAAATGCATTGGTGTCATTTGGAAACACTTTGCTGTATACCAAGACAATCTCGGCAATCTATCAGACACATTTGGACCAGAGAATAAGTTTCTTACATGAGCCGTCTGAGGGACGGTTTTCGCTGAGCCTTGATTTGAGCGAGGTATTTAAACCGGTTATAGTATTCAGAACAATATTTGATCTGGTTAATAATCACCGCCTTCAGGTAGAAAAACATTTTGAGAAAAATGTTAATTACTGCATACTCAATGAAGAGGGACGGAAGATATTTGTTAAGGCTTTTGAAGAGAGAATGGAAAGCGTTTTTGAACATTCACGATTAAAAAGAAAAGTAACTTACAGAACGGCATTGAAGCTGGACTGTTATAAGCTTATAAAAAATATTCTGGAAGACAAAGAGTTTGTTCCATTTTTGTTGAAAGAAGGTATGTAATGAAGAGAGAACGCAATTATAATTATGCATTTTTGTTCTATGATGTAGGTGAAAAAAGAGTGCAGAAGGTATTTAAGGTGTGTAAGAAATATTTGACACATTATCAGAAATCTGTTTTCCGAGGAGACATGACTCCATCAAAATTCATATCTCTTCGAAGTGAATTAAACAAGGTTATAGATAAAGATGAGGATTTCGTGTGCATAATCAAACTTATGAATGATAATGTATTTGGTGAGGAAGTGCTTGGAAACGCGGGAAAGGAGACAGGGGAAGAATTGATGATATAAAAGATTTATATAGAGTTTAAATAAAAGAAAAATGTTTATAACAAAGGAGATATATATATGACAGAATTTATTAATCAGATAAACGAAGATATAAAAGAGTATCAGGAAAGATATCCACATATGGCAAATATGAATAAAAACGAGTGGGCATTTAATTTCTGGGTATTAGATAAATTGTATAAAGAAGATGAACAATTAATAGAAGATAAAATAATTGACTATAATGATAAAGGAATTGATTGTTATGTATGGCATGAAGATACATTAGATTTGTATCTGATTCAAAATAAATATTATACAGATGCAAGTACATTAACAAATGATTATGTACAAAATGATTTTTTGACAAGGGCAATTGGTGCATTAGAAAAAGGAACTTATACAAGGAGTGAAGAACTTCAGAAAATATATAACAAATATAATGAAGAACAGGATTTTTCAGTACATTTTGTTTTGTATGTTACTAATACAACAGTAAAAACAAAGCAGATAATTGATGGAATTGCAAAATATAATGCAGATAATGTTAATAGAGATGCCGTAATATATGACTTGAATGACATAGAGAGTTTATATTATGATAAACCAATAGTTAATAAGAAGAAAATGTCATTTGAAATTAGAACAATTAATAAAGGAACTATACTCAATATTGATCCAGAAGCATATAAAATGACTGTTCCATTGGATGCAAAGTATGTGCTTGTTCCTGTAATTAATATGTATGAAATATATAAGGCTGCTAAAGAAAAAGAGTATCCTATTTTTGATGCTAATATCAGAGAATATTTGGGAGCAACAGGTACAATTAATAAAAAGATAATGGAAACATTGAAAAATCCAGATGAAAGAGTCAATTTTTTCTATTATAATAACGGAATTACAATTATTGCAGAAAATATCTCTAATGAGAACACAAGTGGTGGTTTTAAGAAATTAAGTATAGATAATCCACAGATTGTTAATGGTTGTCAGACAGTTAGCACAATATATGAAACATTATCAAGTTTGCCCGAACAGACATTAGAAAAAGAATTTAAAGATACTTATGTAATGTTAAAAATTCTAAAAATACCATCAAATGATGTCAAATTGCAAACTTTATCAAATAACATAGTTACATATAACAACTCTCAGAACGCAATTAACCAAAAGGCTTTTGCTGCAAATACACAGGCATTTATAAGAGTCCAGACAGAATTTAGAAAAAAAGGATTTTTATTATGCATAAAGCAGAGTGATAAAAATACATTTTCAAAAGAATTTAAGAAACCAACAAAGCTTTTAGAGTTAAATAGTGATATTCTTGAGAAATTTGGATTAAGTGACATTTCTAAAACTAAGGATTTAGAAATTGATTTAGAAAAATTATTACAAGTAATATTAGCGTTTATTTCTTCTGCACATGAAGCCATTACTAAGAAGTCACAATTATTAAAACCAGGAACTATTCAAAATAAGACTGTTACAGAATTTATTATGGGTGACGGAACAATTAATGACTTGTTAAATCTGTATTTATTATATTTGAGGGCAGAGAAAGAAAAGAAACTAAGTAAAGATGGAAGAATGCCAATTCCGCTGTATCTGATTGATTGCTTTGGAAGATATGATTGTGACAGAAAATGTAATAGAATATCTGAGATATTAAAAGATAAAGAAACTATTGATGGATTTTTAAGATTGTATAAGGCAACTATACAGGGATATACAAATCAATGGGATAAGATTAATGAAGGAAGAGGATATAATGTCATGATAAAGTCAGATATAGATACGAATCTTATGGATAGTGCGAAATCTATGGCAGAAAGTATGATGTAATAACATTTATTAAAATCCCACCGCTAAGGGCAAGCCGCAGAACAAAAATAGAAGCCTGCATTCTGCATATGTGAGAATTGCAGGATAACAGAATGTGAATATCAGATAAAAAAAATAAAGGAGCACACACATGAACACCCAATCATTCACCATATCACCAATTCCAGACGACATATTTGCCAAAATGCAGGGGAAATCATTTAAGGACAACTGCACCGTTCCAAGAGAAGATTTGCGGTATCTTAAAGTTTTGCATGTCGGATTTGATGGGGAAACGCACACAGGTGAGCTGGTTGTGAACAGGCTGATTGCTGATGATGTGCTTGATATATTTAAGCAACTTTACGAGGCTGGCTATGAGATTGAAAAAATCAGACTTATTGATGAATATGATGCTGATGACGAGAAGTCGATGAGTGATAATAATTCTTCAGCGTTTAATTTCAGATATATTTCCTATTCAACGAAGCTGTCAAAGCATGCATTAGGGCTGGCGGTTGACATCAACACGCTTTATAATCCTTATGTGAAAAATGTTGATGGCAGAAGAAATGTAGAGCCTGCTAACGCTGAAAAGTATACGGACAGAAGCATTGAATTTCCACATAAAATCGACCATGACGATTTGTGCTACAAGGTGTTTATGCAGCATGGATTTGAGTGGGGTGGCGACTGGGAACATGCAAAAGATTACCAGCATTTTGAGATGTCAGATGAGTGGATTAGAAAAAGTTCGTGCGGAAAAATGTGATGTAATATGAAAGTTCGTGCAGAAAAATGTAGCGTAATACAAAAGTTCGTACATAAAAGTGTGACAAAACACATTTTTACGTCCATAAAAATGTTGCATGTGTGAACCTTGATAGTAATGCAAGAATGGAGAATGTTTTTGATGGAGAAGTCGATTTCCTTGTGCAGGGTAGAACATCTGTTATTCCAATTGAAGTAAAGGCAGAGGAAAATTTAAGAGCTAAGAGTTTAAGAGCATTTTGTGATAAATATAATCCTGATTATGCAGTGAGGACATCTATGTCAGATTACAGGGAGCAGGACTGGATTACTAACATACCTCTTTATAATATCGACAGGATAACCTCTTTTACATCAAGGTAAGTGACAATAAATCAGTTTTTAAGTAAAAATGTATCAAGAAAACGGTATATTTCGGAATGTACTATACAAAATGCACAAACACTTGCGTAAATCTTTGTAATTTTAAGCCATTTCATTTTTATCCTTATTATGGTATTTTTAGCATCAGAGGCGATTTATTTTGCATGATATCGGACACTGCCAGCGAAATAACGCCTCTTTTGCTATTTAATCTATAATGTATGGGAGGTTAATAATGATTAAGAAGGCAAGAAGGGTTTTTGCAGCTGTTGTTGCAGTATTATTAGTATGTTTTACAGCAGCACCAGTGTTGTCAGCTAATGCGGCAACACAGAATTCATGGAATTTCAAGAATTCTAATTTTAAGAAGTTAGGAACTATTAAATCAAGTACTACAGTAGACGGACTTGGTCTTATGGCAACAAGCAGTAAGAATATGAAGGTTAAGGCGGAATCTGTAACAGTAGATGGCACAGCATATACATATTGTCTGGCTCTTTCTGGTACAGGCACTACATCATACCGTTCAGTTAAGGTACCAGTGTCAGGTTCTGATACAATAAAGGTAGTGTTAAGAAGCAGTGGAAGCTCTACCCGTAATTTAATCGTAGCTGATTCTAATGGAAAGAAGCTTGGAACTATTGCAGCTAATAAGACAGCTTCTTTAGGAACATATTCATATTCAGGTTCTAAGGGATACATATATCTGTATTCAGAGAACAGCGGAATCAACATTTACAAAGTACAGGTTGATTCTAATGGCAGCTCATCATCTGGTTCTTCATCAGGAAGTTCATCAGGTTCAGGCAGCTCTTCATCAGGAAGCAGCTCATCTTCAGGTTCATCAACAGGTTCATCTGTATCAGGTAATTATGTGGTTAAGGCTGGTGGAATGTCTTTAGCAGATGCACTTAAGAAGGCTAAGTCAGGACAGACAGTAGTTATTGATGGAACAGTTAAGTCCGGAGCTGTTTCACTTCCAGCAGGTGTTAATCTTGCAGGAAAGAATAATGCGACAATAGATTTCTCACAGACAAGCGGAAGTTCAGGAAGAGGAATTACATTATCAGGTAATGGAAGCACACTTTCTAACATTACAGTTAAGAATGCTTCTGACAATGGAATCTTTATTTCAGGTTCTAATAATACATTAAAGTATGTAACATGCTGTTATAATGAAGATGCAGGTTTTCAGGTAAGCAACGGAGGAGCTAATAACAAGTTTTATAATTGCAAGTCTCATCATAATGCAGATGCTAAGGGTGAGAATGCTGATGGTTTTGCAGTAAAACTTCATTCAGGTGAAGGCAATTATTTTGAAAACTGTGTAGCTGAATACAATAGTGATGATGGCTGGGATTGTTATGCAGCTCATGGAGCAGTAACACTTGTAAACTGTCAGGCTAACTACAATGGATACTGTGATGGAATATATGGTGATGGTAATGGATTTAAGATGGGTGGAGTAGATAATAAAACACCAGGAAAGGCAGCTCACCTTGATCCTCTTAATCATAAGCTTATAGGTTGTACAGCTAAGGGAAACTATGCTAATGGTTTCGATAGAAACAACCAGAGTGGTGTTGTAACAATGAAGAATTGTATTTCAGATTCTAATAAGGGTAATAATTATCACTGGCCACTTACAGGAAAACCATCTGCACTTGGTTATAAAGTAACATTTGGCAAGGCTATTATTGAAGATTGTACTAATATTAATGGAAAAGTTAATATTACAGGAGCAACTCTTAAGGGTAACTGCAAGGGATTCTAGGATAATGGCTGATTGTAATAATATGGTTTACAATACAATATTATAATTTATAACAAAATAATAAAACGCATGTCCGATTTTTTCAATCTGGCATGCGTTTTTTATCGTTAATCCAATTCGTTAAGATCAGTCAATTATATGATGATTAAGCCATCTGCGGGAGTGGAAACGTATAGTGAACACGATACCGCGCACAGTCCAGTCGGCAAACATTCCAATCCATACAGCAATAGGACCAAAGCCATATACACGGCATAAGAATATAGTGAAGCTTACACGGCATAACCACATGCTTGCACACGATGTTATCATTGAAAACTTTACGTCTCCGGCAGCACGCATTCCGTACGCCGGAATGAATGACAATACCCATGATATTGGCTTGGTTATTGTTATGAAAAGAGTCATCTCAAAACACATTCTTGCACTTTCTGCTTCCATTCCACCGAGTATGGTAATCGGCCTGCACAATGCAAATACAACAAGACAGCTTATAATAATGGCAGCTTCAGCCATTTTACTGAGCTTCTTTATATAATATATGGCTTCATCTTTTCTTCCGGCTCCAATGCACTGGCCAACTATAGTCATAAGTCCGATACCTACACCCTGTGCGGCAACTCCGTTAAGGTTTTCAAGAATATTGGTCACAGCATTTGCAGCGATGGCAGCAGTTCCAAGCGTTGAAACTGTTGACTGGATTGCCAGCTTTCCAAACTGGAACATGCTGTTTTCAATACCTGAAGGAATACCAATATATAAGACTCTCTTAATTAAATCCCAGTCGGGACGGATTGTGTAATATCTGTTTACGCAGATAGTCTGAGAAGGGTTTCTTAATTTAATAATTACAACAACTGCACAGAAAACTCTTGATGCAAGTGTTGATAGTGCAGCCCCTGCAACACCCATGCCAAGTCCGAATATAAGAATCGCATTACCACCTATATTAAGGAAGTTGGATATTATTGATATTATCATAGGGCTTTTGCTGTCCTTCTGGGCTCTCATAATGGACGCGCCAGCGTCATACAGACCAATGAATGGAAATGACAACAGGGTAAACAGGAAGTACGCCTGTGAATCAGCCATAACCTCAGCTTCTACCGAACCAAAGATGAACTTAAGCATTGGTACACGAAGAATGAGACATATTGCTGATATGAAAACCGACAGCACTGTCATGACAAGAAATACCTGTCTCGCAGCGCGGTTGGCACCTTTAGGGTTGCTGCTTCCTATGTACTGGGAACACAGGATTGCACCTCCGGCAGCAAGTGCTGACAAGGCCTGTATTACAAGAATATTGATGGAATCAACAAGCGATACTGCTGAAACAGCAGATGCACCTACATTACTTACCATCATAGTATCAACAGTTCCCATAAGTGAAGCCAAGAGATTTTCCAGCATGATAGGAATAAGAAGTTTCCTTATATCTACATTAGAAAAAATGTGGTCAGAATTATTAGTCATTGAAATTACTCCATAATATTTTACAAACTAAAATGCAACTAACATAATTTATTCCTAAGAACAGATAAAGTCAAGTATATATGTTGATAAAACATGTCAGAAAGAACATATTGGCATAAAATACTTGACTTTATAATATAATTATGATATCTTAACAAAGCATTGAGATATCAGTGATTATGCGGGTGTAGTTCAATGGTAGAACACTAGCCTTCCAAGCTAGATACGTGGGTTCGATTCCCATCACCCGCTCTATTTTTTTGTTCAAGTGAATTATTTCAGGGTGATGTGAATCGAACCCACGGGTTCGGTCTCCGCTTCGCTCCGGTCGGTGCCAAGCAGGTGCCACAGGCACCTGGCACCCCATCACCCGCTCTATTTTTTTGTTCAAGTGAATTATTTTAGGGTGATGTGAATCGAACCCTTACTGAATCTTTGCTTTGATTGCTTCATTATATTTGCAGGTCGGGTAAATAAGTGTTATAACAGAAGTGCCAGATATATAAGGGGCAGAAAAGGTGAGTTTATGAAATTAAAGAAAGCAGCGATATGGGGGATTGCAGTGGTTTTGCTTGCAGGAGGTATTGCCGCAGGGGCTGTGGTATTGAATGGCAGACCGGAAACTAAAGATAATCTTATTAATATGGCTAAGATCATAAAACCACGGGGAGATAAAACACATGTAATTGTGAAGGTCTCACAGAATATCGGTACAGAAGATTATACAGAACCTTATGAAGATGATAAGGATTATTCAAATGATACTGTATCAATTGCCTGCTGGGGCGACAGCATGATGGAAGGCTTTGGCTCAGATGATGCTTATATACTTACTAAAGCAGGAAGAGTTGATATAAGTTATTACACTGCACCATATACTTTAGGAAAGCTTACAGGTCTTAATACATTTAATTTTGGTGTATCAGGGGAGACATCAGCGGAGATAGCGAGAAGAGCTGGTGGCCTTAAGATGCATACTGACCGTAATCTTAATCTTAACAAGAATACATATGAAGATGTATGCCTTATGGATGATAAGGGGAATCCTGTTTATATGTATGATTTCAGCGGATATGGTATTGAATATAATGATTATCCTGATACTGTATATATAGATGGCGTATTATGTCAGATTGATAAGAAACGAGATATTGAAGATTACTGGGAAGATATGGAGGATGATGACTATAATATAGAGGATTATATGGTCAGCATCAGAATATGTGATGATACAGGTCTTGAACAGCCTGATTATATGTTTATTCCACAAGGTACTGCTGTTATAACTAAAGCAGCATATGATCATAAGGATGATATTCTTGTGCTTGAGATGGGAAGTAACGGTGGATGGGATGACTATGATGAGCTTATTACCCAGTATCAGGCAGTGATTGATTATACAGGCTGTGAGAATTATATCATAGTTGGGGACACGGATGATCCAGGTACATCTCTTGCAGACAACAGCCAGTCATATCTGGAGGATGGAGATGACTATGTAGGAACTGATGACACTGCATGGGAAGCAGCGCTAAGAGAAGCATTTGGAGAACATTTCTTTAATACAAGAGTCTACATGATTCAGAACGGGCTGGATGATTGTGGTTTGAAAAAGGAAAAGATAGATGAGTTATATGGAGCGTTTGGATATATATCTGTGAAACTCCGTTCAGACTGGACACATTTTAATGCGTATGGATATTATTCTAAGGGCGTAGGAATCTATAAAAAAGGTGTTGAACTTGGATATTGGGAATAGTCTGTCCAATTCTTTATAAAGGAAATTTACAATGAGTAAGAATAAATACGAAATAGATATGTGCAATGGCACAATAATGGATAAGTTAATATCGTTCTCAGTGCCATTGATGCTTTCAGGAATATTACAGCTAATGTTTAATGCTGTAGATATAATTGTTGTTGGAAGATTTGCAGGAAGCCAGTCGTTAGCAGCAGTAGGTTCAACGACAGCGCTTATTAATATGTTTGTTAATCTTTTCATAGGAGTTTCTTTGGGAGCAAATGTACTGGCTGCCAGATTCTATGCGTCAGGCAAACATAAAGAGATGTCAGAGACAGTGCATACTGCGATAACATTTGCAGCAATAAGCGGAGTTGTGATGGCGCTGATAGGCGTGCTGATGGCTAAGCCGGCACTTGAGCTTATGGGAACACCGGATGATGTAATTAACCTCTCAACACTGTATATGAGAATATATTTTCTTGGTATGCCATTCTTTATGCTTTATAACTATGGTGCGGCTGTTCTTAGAGCAGTTGGTGATACCAAGAGACCGCTGATGTTTCTTATAGCAGCGGGAATCATAAATGCATGCCTTAATATGGTACTTGTTATTGTGTTTAACTTAGGGGTTGCAGGAGTGGCAATCGCAACAATATTTTCACAGTTTATATCGTGTGTGCTTGTATTAAGATGTCTGAATAAGACAGATGCAAGTTACCAGTTGAGATTCTCAAAGCTAAAGATAAAGGGATACTATCTTAAACAGATATTTCAGGTTGGAATTCCGGCAGGAATACAGAGTACAGTTATTAATTTCTCAAATGCTTTGCTGCAGTCGTCGGTTAATTCATTCGGTTCAACAGCAATGGCAGGATATACAGCAGCCAACAATATTCTTGGCTTTCTATATGCATCAATTAATTCAGTAACACAGGCCTGCATGAGTTTTACAAGTCAGAATTATGGTGTAAGAAAGTTCAAGAGAATGGACAAGGTGCTTATAGATTGTGCAATACTTTCGGTAGGAGCATCACTTGTATTTGGCTGCGGTGCATATATATTTGGTGATAAAGTGCTTATGATATACACTAACAGTGAAGATGTTATCAAATGTGGTGTTGAGATATTATCAATTACTACAGTACCATATTTCTTATGTGGAATAATGGATCTGTTTCCGGGCGCGCTTCGTGGAATGGGGTACTCGCTAGTACCTATGATATTATCGGTTATTGGTACTGTAGGAATGAGAATATTCTGGATATTCGTCATATTCCCAAGTCACAGAACTCTTTATGACCTGTTCATATCATATCCGGCATCATGGACGGCAACGATAATTATGCAGGTTATATGTTTCCTAGTAGTACGTCGAAAAGTGCATTCACAGATTAATAAATGATTATAAAATATTTAAGCCATTCCGGAAGGAGTGGCTTATTAACTATAAAGTTCTTCAAGAGTCCTGGCTATCTCGCCAGCATCACAGTCACATCCGTTTTCTTCCCATTTTAAAAATGTATTAAGCAATCCGCCAGAGTAACAGTATAGTCTGTACTCAGAGTAATTCTTAGGATTTGTAAAATGTTCAGACATAAAATTATTAATACTGTTAATAAGAATAGAATGAAGTCCACATCTTGAAAGAGTAAGAAAATAATCCTTATACCGGTTAAAGAATTCAAGTGCAAAAAGAATGTGGGAATAATCCAGAAAGCTCCCGTTTTCAGGGTTATTGGCGCATTCTTCCAGATATTCAATTATAATAATATTAAGATAGTCGCATAGTGCATCATGGATTGATTCATAATATTTGTAAAAAGTTATGCGTGATACACCGGCACATTTCGCCACACTCGTAATTCGAATCTTATCAAAATCAGTGTCTTTAAGAAGCTTGATTATTGCTTCACCTATGCACATTCGTGTAAATGTATTTTTAGAATCTTTGTTAACTATATTCATAATGTACTCCTGAAATATACAAAAACGCTATTTTTGTATATTGTAACACTATAAGTTATAAAATACAATATAACATAGTATTTAAAACTACATCAAAACGGAGTATATCCGGCAAACAGGAGGATTAATAATGAGATTAGTAGCAGATTCAGCATGCGATATAAAAGAACTTAGGGGAATGGTTTTTAAGGCAGTTCCGCTTACAATATCTACAGATAACGAGGAGTTTTGTGATGATGGGCAGCTTGATATTCACAGAATGCTTGATATTCTTGAAAAACATAAGGGACGTTCATATACTGCGTGCCCTGGAATAGATGCATGGCTTGAAGCTTTTGGTGATGATGATGAGATATTTGTTGTAACAATAACTGCAGGAATGTCAGGAACATATAATTCTGCAATGGCAGCGAGGGCAGTATATCTGGAGGAACATCCACAGGCTAAAGTCAGGGTAATAGATTCTAAAAGCACTGGTCCACAGATGCGTATTATACTGGAACAATTGCAGCAAATGATTGAAGAAGGAAAGAAATTTGAAGAGATAGATGGAGCGATAGATGCATATATGCAGAAAACAAGACTGTTCTGTTCATTAAAATCATTGCATAATCTTGCACAGAATGGCCGTGTAAGCAAGGTTGTAGCATCGGCTGCGGAGGTTCTTGGCATAAGTGTAATAGGAACAGCAAGCAGTCATGGAACATTGGAAGCAATCGGTAAATGCAGAGGTGATAAAAAGCTTCTTGTAAAACTGCAGGCATTACTTGACGATGCAGGATATGAAGGCGGAAAGCTGAGAATATGTCATGTTGAGAATGAAGCTCTTGCAGATAAGATAGCAGATATGATAAAGCAGGCATATGGTGCTACGGATGTGTGTGTATATAAAGCAGGAGGATTATGCAGTTATTATGCTGAGCGAGGCGGAATAATACTCAGTTGTGAAACAAAATAAATACTTTGAATATCAAAATAGTATTGACAAACCTGATTTGTGATCTTATAATTAGCTCAAATATATTAGTTAAATATATTTAGATAAAATTATTTAAGGAGAACAAAACAATGACATTTGAAAAGGTAAAAGAAATTATTATGGATACTATTAACTGCTCAGAGGATAAGATTACATTAGAAGCGAATTTAAAGGATGATCTTGGAATTGATTCACTTGATTCTATGGAACTTATGATGGCAGTTGAAGATGCTTATGGAATTACCGTTCCAGAAGAAGAACTTCCTAATCTTACATCAGTTAAAGCAATTGTTGAGTATGTTGACAAGAATGCAGCTTAACATAAAGATTTTAAGGAAGACAGTTTGTTATGGATATTAATGATATTTATAGGATTATAGATAAGTTTGATGCAAGTGGATGCAGCGAACTGAATCTGGAGATGAATGGCGTATGCCTTGGACTGAAGAAAACAATGCACGAAGCCAAATGTGATGTGCCTGTAAAGAAAGATAATGTTCGCATTAATACAGAACAGGAACAGACCGTTACAACTATTCAGGACGTACAGCCACAGTCAGATGAGCATATTAAAGAAATTAAAGCACCATTGGTTGGAACTTTCTATACAGCAGCAGGTCCTGATGAGGAACCTTTTGTAAAACCAGGGCAGAGCGTTCATGCCGGTGATGTTATTGGAATAATTGAAGCAATGAAGCTGATGAACGAAGTTACAGCAGATTGTGACGGTACGGTTAAGGAAGTGGCAGCAGAGAATGGCACTATGGTTGAGTATGGACAGCCGCTTGTAATCCTTAATTAACGGAGGTAGCAGAAGTGTTTAAGAGAATACTGATAGCAAACCGTGGTGAAATAGCGTTAAGGATAATCAGATGCTGCCGTGAGATGGATGTAGAAACCGTAATTGTATATTCAACAGCCGATAAGGATTCACTTGCTGTTATGGCAGCAGACAAGGCAGTTTGCATTGGACCGGCAAAGGCGGCTGAAAGTTATCTTAATCAGGATGCGATAATAGAAACAGCAATACTGACAGGGTGTGAGGCAGTCCACCCTGGTTATGGTTTTCTGTCTGAGAATGCTGCATTTGCAAGAAAATGTGAGGAGAACAATCTTATATTTATAGGACCATCAGCAGACATAATAAGCAGCATGGGAGATAAACAGTCGGCAAGGCAGCTTATGATTGAATGCGGGGTTCCGGTTGTACCAGGATCTGATGGTCTGGTTGCAACAGCAGAGGAAGCAGCACACATTGCAGAAAGAATTGGTTATCCGGTACTTATTAAAGCGTCAGCTGGAGGCGGTGGAAAAGGAATGCGCAAGGCATTCAGCAGAGAAGATATAGAAAATGCATTTGAAACCGCTAAGAGTGAAGCTAAAGCTGCATTTGGCAACGATGATATGTACATAGAGAAGCTGATAATCAATCCACGGCATATTGAGATACAGATTCTTGCAGATAAATATGGCAATACAATATATCTTGGAGAACGTGACTGTTCAATCCAGCGTAATAATCAGAAGCTTTTAGAGGAAGCTCCGAGTGCAAGATTATGTAAGGATAAGCGGACAGTCATGGGAGAGACTGCAGTAAGAGCTGCCAGAGCAGCAGGATATTATAGTGCAGGAACTGTTGAATTCGTTGTGAATGAACAGGGTGACTACTATTTTATAGAGATGAATACGAGAATACAGGTTGAACATCCGGTAACTGAGCAGGTTACAGGAATTGACCTTATAAGAGAACAGATAAGAATAGCTGCCGGAATGAAGCTTAATATCACTCAGGAAGATACATGTGTCAATGGACATGCAATTGAGTGCAGAATAAATGCGGCTACACCGGGAGTTATTAAATTCTTACATTTTCCAGATGGTTATGGAGTAAGAGTTGAGAGCCATCTTTTTGAAGGTTATGAAGTGAGTCCGTTTTATGATTCAATGATTGCCAAGATTATAGTGACTGGAAGCAGCAGACTTGAGGCGGTAAGACGATTAAGAAGAGCTCTTGAGGAACTGATAATTGAAGGAGTTAAGACAAACAGAGAGTTCATGCATCTTCTTACATATCATAAGGATTTTATAAGAGGAAATTACAATACAGGTTTCTGGGAGAAGAATCATACCGAAATTGAAAAGTGGCTTAAGGAAGGAATTACAGTTAAATGAATATCAATGACATTTTCTTAAAGCGTAAGAAAAGGTGGGGTACTATCAACAGATTAAGGGGTAGTGAGGAACAGGCAGACGGAAGCCTTACACCATCAAGAAGAATTGCACTTATAAGTGATGACAAAAGTTTCAGGGAATTGTATGCACAGGTTAAGACAGGCAATCCAAACAGCTTTCCGGGATATGAGAAAAAGGTTGAAGCAAACAGATTAAAGACAGGCCAGCAGGATGCAGTAGTTACTGGAACATGCCGAATTGGCGGAGTCAAAACAGCTGTTGCAGTTATGGATAAAAGATTCCTCATGGGAAGCATGGGAATTGCGGTAGGTGAAAAGATTACAAGACTCACAGAATATGCAATGAAAAGAAAACTGCCACTTATAATATTTGCTGCAAGCGGTGGAGCGAGAATGCAGGAAGGCCTTTTCTCGCTTATGCAGATGGCAAAGACAACAGCGGCAATTGAAAAGTTCAAGGATGCTGGTGGATTATTTATATCATATCTCACTAATCCAACAACAGGTGGTGTGAGCGCAAGCTTTGCAAGTCTTGGTGACATTATAATTGCTGAACCGGGAGCACTTATATGCTTTGCCGGGCCAAGAGTTATTGAACAGACTATCGGACAGAAGCTGCCGGAGGGCTTCCAGCACTCAGAGTTTCTGTTAGAACATGGCATGATAGACATGATAGTTGACAGAAAAGATATGAAGCAGACTTTATCAAAGATATTGAAAATGCATGTGAATACCGGAGGAGAAGCATGAGCAGTGAAAATGTTTTAACACCATATGAGAAAGTCCTTGCAGCCAGAAAAAGTGACCGTCCGGATATTATGAAATACATAGAAGTGCTTTTCGATGATTTTATAGAAATGCATGGTGACAGATACTATAAAGATGATAAAAGCCTTGTTGCAGGAATTGCTTCATTTAATGGGAAAACGGTAACTGTTATTGGAAACCGTAAAGGAAAGAATATAGAAGAGAATATAAGATATAACTTCGGAATGGCATCACCTGAAGGGTATAGAAAAGCAGTCCGTGTTATGAAACAGGCTGAAAAATTCAGGAGACCTGTCATAACATTTGTTGACACGCCAGGTGCATATCCAGGCATGGAAGCAGAAAGCAACGGACAGAGTAATGCGATTGCGGGAAGTATAGCAGCAATGCTTAAGCTTACAGTACCTGTTATATCAGTAATCACAGGTGAAGGCGGAAGTGGCGGTGCAGTGGCACTGGCAGCAGCCGACAAGGTGTATATGCTTGAAAATGCAGTATATTCGATTCTGTCTCCGGAAGGTTTTGCGTCAATAATATATAAGGATGCTAAGAAAGCACCACAGGCAAGTGAAATTATGAAGCTTACTGCACAGGAGCTTTTTACTGCCGGACTCGTTGACGGTGTAATTGCAGAAGGAGACAGGTGTTTTTCAGATATAGCAAGAATGTTAGAAAAAGAACTCGGAATTCTTGGCAGGATGAAATCAAAAGAGCTTGTTAATTCAAGATATGACAAATTCAGGAATATAGACAGGGGAGAGATAAAGTGAAAGGCATTCAGATAGTGTCCACAGGGAAAGCACTCCCAGAAGAGATAATTACGAATGATGACTTAAGCCGGATTGTTGATACAAATGATGAATGGATAACAACAAGAACAGGTATTAAGAAAAGATACAGATGTACACAGGAAAATACTACATCACTTGCAGTCAGAGCAGCATATGAAGCGGTAGAAGCATCAGGTGTGGATATTGCAGAAATAGGTGCAGTTATAGTTGCAACTTCAACGGCTGATAATGCATTTCCATCTACTGCAGCAATTGTACAGAAGGAGCTTGGATTGGCAGAGAATGTACTTGCATTTGATTTAAGCAGTGCATGTACAGGTTTTCTGCATGCATTAAATGTTGGACAGGCACTGTTTAACAGCACTGATTATAAATACATACTGCTTATTGGCAGCGAGCAGATGTCTAAGATATTAGATTATACAGACCGCTCAACATGCGTGCTTTTTGGAGATGGTGCAGGTGCAGTTCTTATAAAAGCGGCTGACAATATGTATAGACAGATTAATTACACAAGAGGCGATACTGATGTACTTGTATGCAGAGGTATAGGTGCACAGGATGCATATGTAAAGATGAATGGAAATGCGGTGTTCCGTTTTGCAGTTGATGTTCTTAAACAGGGAATTGATGAAATATTGAAAAAATCGGACATGACACTTGATGACATAGATTATATTGTGTGCCATCAGGCTAATGAAAGAATTATCAATCATGTAAAGAAAAAATATCCGGGACATGAAGATAAGTTCTATATAAATATAGCGGAATACGGTAATACATCAGCGGCAAGTATCCCAATAGCACTAGATGAGTTAGCACAAAGCGGATGCTTTGACAAAGGCAGAAAGCTGATTCTTGCGGGCTTTGGGGCGGGGCTTAGCTGGAGCAGTGCTTTGATAGAGACATAATAAGGAGCAGCATAATGAGATTAGATAAGATGTTAGGAATAAAATATCCGTTTATACAGGGCGGAATGGCTAATATTGCAACAGGAGAATTTGCAGCTGCAGTTAGTAATGCAGGTGGACTGGGGCTTATTGGAGCTGGTGGAATGAACACGGATATGCTTCGTGAAAACATAAGAAAATGCAGAACACTTACGGATAAACCATTTGGTGTGAATCTGATGCTTATGAATCCGGAAGCTGATGCAATGGCAGAACTGCTTGTGGAAGAAAATGTAAAGATTGTAACAACAGGAGCAGGAAGTCCGGCCAAATATATGGAAAAATGGAAATCTAACGGAATGATGGTTATACCGGTTGTTTCGAGTGCAGCGCTTGCAATAAGAATGGAGCGTTTCGGAGCTGATGCAGTAGTTGCAGAGGGAACAGAAAGTGGTGGTCATGTCGGTGAGATGACAACTATGACACTTGTTCCAAAGGTAGTTGACAGTGTGAATATTCCGGTTATTGCGGCCGGAGGAATTGCAGATGGCAGACAGCTTGCAGCAGCATTTGCACTTGGTGCTGCAGGTGTACAGATGGGAACTTGTCTTCTGGCAAGTACAGAGTGTCCTATACATGATAATTATAAGCAGGCAATACTTAAAGCAAAGGATAATGACACGATAGTTACAGGAAGAATTGCTGGTACTCCTGTGCGTGTGCTTAAAAATGAGATGTCACGCGAGTATGTAAAGCAGGAGAAGGCAGGTGCTGATAAGATGGAACTTGAGAAATATACATTAGGTTCTCTTCGTAAGGCAGTGTTTGACGGTGACACAATGAATGGCTCACTGATGGCAGGTCAGGTTGCAGGCCAGATTGATAAGATACAGCCAATTGAGAAAATATTTGAACAAATATATGAAGAATATGAGGCTGTGCGAAAGGAATTGTATGCAGATTAAGGACAAAGTGCTTGATGTTCCGGTAATTCAGGGCGGTATGGGTGTTGGAGTTTCTCTTTCATCCCTTGCAGGTGCAGTCGCAGCAAATGGGGCATGTGGAGTTATCAGTTCAGTTAATGCAGGTTATGATGAACAGGATTTTAAGAGCAACCCCTTTAAGGCGAATCTAAGGGCACTTGATCACCATATTAAGAGAGCTAAGCAGATTGCAGCAGAAAGTACAAAGAAGGGACTTGTAGCTGTAAATATTATGACTGCAGTTTCTCATTATGAGGAAAGCTGTAAGACCGCAGTTTCAGCAGGAGCAGATATTATTATCTCAGGTGCAGGACTTCCGCTTAATCTGCCACAGTTTACTAAGGGAACAGATACACTGGCAGCACCCATTGTTTCAAGTGGCAGGGCTGCCAGGATAATTATGAAAACTTATAAGAAGCATTATGATGTGTATCCGGATATGTTCATTATTGAAGGAAGCATGGCAGGAGGACATTTAGGCTTTGGTGCAGATGATATTACACAGGGAAAAACACAGAGTAACGATGAAATATTGTCAGATGTACTTGCTGTAATAGAAGAGTCCGGTGCGGATATCCCGGTTTTTGTCGCTGGAGGTGTGTTTGATGGCAAAGATATGGCACATTATGTAAATAAAGGTGCTGCAGGTGTACAGATTGCGACAAGATTCATTGCTACCAATGAATGTGATGCTTCAGATACATTTAAACAGGCTGTTGTTAATGCAAAGAGAGAAGACATCCGTATTATTAAAAGTCCTGTTGGAATGCCGGCACGTGCAATTAACAGCCCACTGCTTGAAAGGCTTGATGCAGGAGAAACCTTCACGGCAAGAAAATGTAATGGTTGTCTTACAGCATGTAAGAAGGATGACAGTATACCATATTGCATAAGCAGGGCACTTATAGCAGCAGTTAAGGGTGACTGGGATAATGGACTGTTTTTTGCAGGAAGTAATGCAGACAGAGTTGACCGGATAATGAGCGTACAGGAACTTATTAATGAGATTATGACAGATTATAGATTGAATAAATCGGACATATAAGCTTTGGTTGAGCGAATCTGACATTGATTTGGAAAGGATAGGGAATGACTGAGAGAAGAAAAGCACTTATTACAGGTGCAAGCAGGGGAATAGGAAGGGCTATATGCGTTAAGCTTGCAAGTGAAGGAACAGATATTGTATTCAGTTACCGTTCAGGTGATGAGGCTGCCAGTGAAACAGTTAATTTATGCAGAGAGTATGGGATTGAAATCCATGCAATTAAGGCAGATGTGAGTAATTCAGAGGAATGTGAGCGTTTAATTAAGGAAGCTGTGGATTTACTTGGCGGAAGAATTGATATTCTTGTCAATAATGCAGGAATTACTAAGGACAATCTTATTGGACGTATGAAGGATGAGGATTTCGATGCAGTTATAGATGTGAATCTAAAGGGTACATTTTACATGATGCGTGGAGTTTCAAGGCTTATGTTAAGACAGAGAGCAGGAAGAATTATTAATATGAGTTCTGTAGTTGGTGTTATGGGCAATGCAGGGCAGGTTAATTATTCTGCAAGTAAAGCAGGTGTTATTGGTATGACGAAGTCGCTTGCAAGAGAGCTTGCGTCAAGACATATAACTGTAAATGCGGTTGCACCGGGAATGATTGAAACTGATATGACCGGAGCAATGTCAGATGCTGTTAAAGAAAAAGTGGTGGAGAATATACCTTTTAAAGAGATGGGAAAGCCGGAAGATATTGCAGAAACAGTAGCATTTCTTGCGGGTGACGGAGCACGATACATAACCGGACAGGTACTTTGTGTAGACGGAGGAATGGCAATATGAGAAGAGTTGTAATAACAGGTATGGGAGCAGTTACTCCTGTCGGAAACAATGTTAATGATATGTGGGAAGCTGTAAAGGCTGGTAAATGTGGTATTGGTAAGATAACACATTTTAATACAGAAAACAGTGCAGTCAAGCTTGCCGGTGAAGTAAAAGGCTTTGACGCAGAGAGTATTGTTGATAAAGCAGAATTAAGGAAAATGGACGATTTCACGATATATGCACTTGCTGCTGCAGATGAAGCAGTGAAGGATTCAGCTATAGATTTTGGCAAAGAAGACACATTAAGATGTGGTGTTATATTATCAAGTGGAATTGGTGGACTTACAACTATACAGAGAGAATGCTTAAGAGGCGAAAGTAAAGGATATGACAGAGTTTCGCCACATTTTGTGCCAATGTCGATAACTAATATGGCGGCAGGACATGTTGCAATCAGATTCGGACTACATGGAATGTGTACATGTGTTGTTACTGCATGTGCCAGTGGAACCAATGCTGTTGGAGATGCATTAAGACAGATCAGGGATGGATATCAGGATGTGATTGTGTGCGGAGGTGCAGAAAGCTGTATAACTGATTTTGGAATTGGTGGTTTTACATCAATGCATGCATTAAGCAAAGCAGAAGATATCAACAGGGCTTCTATTCCGTTTGATAAAGAAAGAAGCGGATTTGTTATGGGAGAAGGAGCAGGTGTGCTTATTCTTGAAGAGTATGAACATGCACTGAAAAGAGGCGCTAAGATATACTGTGAAATTGCAGGATATGGTTCAACATGTGATGCAAACCACGTTACAGCCCCTCTCGAAGACGGAAGCATGGCAGCACAGGCAATGACTGAGGCTGTTAAGGATGCAGGAATAAAACCAGAGAATATTGATTATATTAATGCGCATGGGACAAGTACAAAGCTTAATGATAAGGGAGAGACTAATGCGATAAAGATGGCATTTGGAGAACATGCGTACAAGCTTGCGGTAAGCTCAACAAAGTCGATGACAGGACATATGTTAGGTGCAAGTGGTGCTGTTGAGGCAATTATATCGGCACTTGCTGTAAAGAATGATATAATTCCACCAACCATTAATTATCAGGTGCCGGATGATGACTGTGATCTTGATATCGTTCCAAATAAGGCAAGAGAGTCAAGAGTTGATTATGCTATGTCTAATTCACTTGGCTTTGGTGGACATAATGCGTCCATCGTGCTTAGAAAGGTGGTGTAATCATGCAGCTTAATTCAGATGAAATACAGCAGATTTTGCCACACAGATATCCATTTCTATTAGTAGACAGGATAACGGAGTGTGAGCCTGGAAAGAAGGCTTGTGGTATTAAATGCGTATCTGCCAATGAAATGCATTTTGTAGGACATTTTCCACAGAAGAAGGTAATGCCGGGAGTACTTATTATTGAGGCACTGGCGCAGACTGGAGCAGTTGCTTTATTGTCGGAAGAAAAGAATAAGGGACATATAGCACTTTTTGCAGGAATTAAAAATGCTAAGTTTAAGGCTCAGGTAACACCTGGGGATGTGCTTTCCTTGTCATGCGAGATTATAGCAAGAAAAGGTCCTGTGGGAGTAGGAAAGGCAGAAGCTTATGTTGACGGAAAACTTGCAGTGTCAGCTGAACTTACATTTGCAATAGAATAGAGCTATTGTTATAATAATAAACAATTAAAAAAGCTTTGGAGGTAAAGTAAGGTGCTGCAGGATTCTTTTAGTAAGGTATATACGAAGTTTAAGATGCATTTTTATCAGAAAATGTTTGAAAAGCTACAGGAGAGGGAGACATCTCTTACAACTGTAGAAACTTTCTGCATGGAGATAATATATGCACTTGATAAACCTACTGTGGCACAGTTTGCTGATATGGCAAATATATCATCTCCTAACGCGGCGTATAAGATTAATAACCTTGTTAAGAAGGGATACTTAAAGAAAGTACAGTCTGAGGAAGACAAGAGAGAGTATCATCTCGAGGTAACACAGAAGTATATAGATTATTATAATATCAGCAATACATATCTTAAGACTGTAATGGGCAGGATTGAGGACAGATTTTCTAAAGAAGAGTTAGAGACAATGGAACGTATGCTTAATGTAATAAGTGCAGAGCTTATGCCAGAGATAAAGTATTAGATTTTTACTTGACTTTGCTATTAACGTGTTATATATTTCAAAAAATGAAATATATAACATGTTTTTTGCGTGTATGAAAAGGAGGATAAGAGAGCTATGGATTTAGCACTTATTACCGCGAAGCAGGTATTTGAGTTATTCATACTTATACTGTGTGGAGTTGTTATAGGAAAGATTAAGATGGTTAACGAAGAAGGAAAGGGGATGCTTTCTAACCTTCTTATATATTTTGTTGTTCCATTTATGATTATTAATTCTTACATGTCAGGATACAATGCCGAGATTCTTAAGAATATGGGCAGAATGCTTTTTTACAGCATACTTACTATATGCATAGGAATGGCTTTATCGATTGGCATAACATTTTTGATGAAAAAGGAAGTGCGCGGCATTATAAGATTTGCAACTACATTTTCTAATGCGGCTTATATGGGATTTCCACTTATTCAGGCAATGTACGGTTCAGAAGGTGTACTGTATGCGAGCGTATATGTTACTGTATTCAATATTCTTTTATGGACTGTCGGAATTGTGTATGTTTCAGAGAGTATGAGTTTCAAGGAACTTTTAAAGAAGATTGTTACATGCCCACCAATTATATCGGTTGCGGTCGGTCTTGTCATATTCCTTGCAAGAATTCCGGTTGCGGATGTTTTAAAGGATACATTTAATGTTGTAGGAGGCATGAATACCCCGTTGTCTATGATAATAACAGGAATTACTATTTCACAGTTCCAATTATTGAGTATCTTAAAGGATAAAAGAGTGTATTTTACAGTTATTCTCAGGATGTTTATTATACCGGTAATCTGTACGCTGGTTATGTATCTGATACATGCCCGTGGAATGGTTGCTGTTATTACAATTATACTTGAGGCATGCCCGTGTGCAGCTATTACAACACTTTTTGCAATTAAGTTCGGTCACGACCAGAAGCTCGCAGTTGGTGCAGTTACTTTGTCTACATTGATTAGCATAATTACGCTTCCTTGTCTTGCATTGCTTGCAGGAGAGATTATAATGTAATAAAAAGCATTATCAGGGGGAATAATGAGCGGAGACAATGCATATAAAAGAAAATCGCATAGAAGAATAGAAGTGATAACATCAGTTGCGACAGTTGTTGTGCTGTATGTAATAATTGAAAGTTTCGGGGTTACATGCCCTATAAAATACATAACGGGAATATCATGTGCAGGATGCGGAATGTCAAGGGCATGGATAGCTTTACTGCACTTTAATATACACGATGCGTTCATGTATCATCCACTTTTTTTTCTGCCACCGGTTGTTGTGATAGTTATGCTTCTTAAATCTAAAATAAATATTAAATTCTATAAAATTTTTATGTTTACAATAGCAGGGGCATTTGTTATAGTTTACTTGTATAGAATGTTTATTGGAGATGGCAATGTAGTGGTTTTTGAGCCACAGAACAATATTGTATTCCGAATCATTCGCAAACTAAACTTATAAGGGGGAGGAAATAATATGTTTTGTACAAAATGTGGAAAACAGATTCCAGATTCAACTAAGTTCTGCCCATATTGTGGAGCAAATTGTTCACCGGAGCAGGATATTGCTGGTCAGGCAGGTCAGGTATTCAATAAGGTTGAGAAAGAGTTAGGAAGTGCTTTTGATGAAGTAAAGCAGAGTTTCAATGGAAACAGCAATAACCAGAATTACAATCAGGGTTACAATGCTAATCAGAATTACAGCAATGGTTATAATAATGGCACAATCCCACCATACTCAGGTACAAGATTAAAGGATGACAGAGGTCTTGCCTCATACATAATTCTTTCAATTATCACATGTGGAATATACAGCTATTATTTCATTTACAAGATGGCACATGATGTTAATATTGCATGTGATGGAGATGGAGAGAATACATCAGGACTTGTTGCATTTGTTCTGTTATCACTCATAACATGTGGTATATATGCATGGTTCTGGTACTATAATCTTGGTAACAGACTTGCAGCTAACGGACCTCGTTATGGACTTTCAATCCAGGAGAATGGTACAACTGTTCTTTTATGGCAGATATTTGGTGCTTTTATCTGTGGAATTGGACCATTTGTTGCAATGCATATTCTTATCAAGAATTCTAATAAGATATGTAATGCTTACAACAGAGCACAAGGCTTAATGTAATCTGTTAATAATTAAAATGTTAATCCTGCTTTCAGGTGGTTATGGCTGCCTGAGAGCAGGATTTTTTATTTTGCAATTGATAAAAGTTATAAAAGGTTATATAATAAATAAAAAGTTATAAAAACTTATATAAAGTTATAAAACAAACAAAAAGTTATAAAAGGTTATATAAACTTATATAGGAGGCTGCGCATGAATAATCCGTTTACATTATCATTTGGGAAAAAACCAGTGCAGTATATTTCGAGAATTGCACAGACAGAGAGAATAATTGGAGATTTTACAGCGGAAGAATCGCCTAATCAGATATATATGATAACAGGAGTAAGAGGTTCAGGAAAAACTGTAATGATGACTAACATTGCGTCAGAGATACGGAAACGGTCGGATGAATGGATAGTAGTTGAACTTAATCCTAACCGTGATCTTTTACAGAGTCTGGCAGCAAAGATATATGCAATTCCAGAAATGCATGCAGTATTTGTTAAAGCAAAGCTTGACTTTTCAGTATTTGGACTGGGGGTAACAGTAGAGAATGCTGTTCCTGTTACTGATATTGAAAATGTTATTGAGATAATGCTTTCTCACATAAAACGTCTGGGGAAAAGGTTGCTTATAACAATTGATGAGGTTATTAATTCAGAGAATATTAAAATATTTGCAAGTTCATTTCAGATATTTTTAAGAGAAGAATATCCTATATATCTTTTGATGACAGGATTGTATGAGAATATATATGATTTACAGAATGAAAAGTCACTTACATTTTTATACAGAGCACCTAAGATTATATTAGAGCCGCTTAATTATACAGCTATTAAAAGCCATTACATGAGAATATTTGATATTAATGATGAAATGGCTGACAAGATGACACTTCTTACAAGAGGATATCCATTTGCGTTTCAGGTGCTTGGATATCTTTATTGGGATAATAGAAAAGATCATACACTTGAAGATATTATGCCAGAGTATGATCAGTATTTAGATGAATATGTATACAGTAAGATATGGGCAGAGTTATCACCTAAAGATAAGGAAATACTTAGCGTTATATCTGAGAGCGGTTATCAGTCAGTAAAAGATATTCGTGAAAAGCTTGACATGAAGCCAGAATTATTCTCTGTGTACCGTGACCGTTTAAAGCGAAAGGGCGTTATAGATACAAGACAGTATGGAAAAATAGCAATGGCACTGCCAAGATTTGAAGAATATGTAAAAAACAGATTATATTAATAATACCTTATTTCCTGAATTCCCTCGGAGAAACACCATATTTTTCTTTGAATTTTCTATTAAAGTAAGATATATTATCAAAACCACAATCCGAAGCCACTATAATAACCGGCTGGGTTGTGGTTTTTAATATTCTTGCAGCAATAATAAGCCGGTAGTCGTTTAAGTAAGTGATAAAAGATGTGCCGGTGCAGTTCTTAAAAAACTTCATAAAATGCGACTGGCTGAAATGACACCACTGCGCAATCTCTTCAATCGATATTGTACGAGCAAAATTCTTTTCAATATAATTAAGTACCAGTTTCAGCTTATCCATCTTATCATCAGACAAGTGTACAGGCATATCCGTATGCGTGTAAAAATGTGCATTAAGTTCAAAGAAGAAATTAAAAAGACATGCACGGATTTTCAGCCTGTACCCGTCAGGGAAATATTTGCATATATTGTCAGCTTCATCAATATAATGAATTAAATCAGAATAGTGTGGCACAGTTTTACTGATAACAGGAGGGCAATACCCCTTAAAGCCGGAAATTCCGTTAAAAAAGCTTACGGTATCATAATCACACTGCCTGCTAACAAGCATATCAAGATTAAAAAGAATATTTTCGTATTCGCATGAATCACTTTCGTTCTGGATGATAGAATGGATATGTCCAGGCATGACAACAACAATATCTCCAGCATTTACAACAGAATACTCAAGGTCAACGCTTACGATCATGCATCCCTTCTTGATGTATATAAGTTCCATTTCATTATGCCAGTGCAGCGGAACTTCTGTAAAATCAAGCGGGATGGAACATGGGTAAGTATTATATAAAAAATCTGAATCGAAATGAGACTTGGTTTCTTTCAGTGGTCCGTAATCTGTTATATTCATAAGGTTCTCCTTAAATATGATAGAATAGTACAAGTTTATCCCATTATAAAGCAAGAGAATTTTTCCAGCAACCCTATAATAAAATATAAATACAAGAATGGAGGGCAACGATATGCTTAACACTATATGTTTGGAAAAATATGGAAAAGACTTGCACTTATGCAGCAACGAGGAGTGCTTTCATGCACTTATGAAGCTGGTTGCACAAAAGGGACGTGATAGAATAGTGAAAGACAATGGCAGAAAGGTATACTACATTTCTGCAGAGTTCCTTATAGGAAAGCTTTTATCCAATAATCTTATTAATTTAGGAATCTATGATGAAGTTAAGGAAGAACTTACACAGGCAGGAAAAAATCTTTCAGATATTGAAGAACTGGAAGTAGAGCCGTCACTTGGTAATGGCGGACTTGGAAGACTTGCTGCATGCTTCCTTGATTCAATTGCTAACCTTGGCCTTAATGGTGACGGAATCGGACTTAATTATCATCTTGGACTTTTTAAGCAGGTGTTTGAGAATGGGAAGCAGAAGGAAGTGCCTAATCCATGGATTGGTAAGGACAGCTGGCTTGTTCCGACAGATGTGGCATACACTATCAATTTCGGAGAAATCAGTGTGGTTTCAAGAATGTATGATATCAATGTGTACGGAGAAAAGAGAACGAATAAGCTTCATTTGTTTGATGTGGAGACAGTTGATGAGAGCATCGTAAAAGGTGACAGCATAGACTTTGATAAGTCAGATATTGCCAAGAACCTTACACTGTTTCTTTATCCTGATGACAGTGACGAACAGGGAAGGCTTCTTAGAATCTATCAGCAGTATTTCATGGTAAGCAATGGAGCAAGGCTTATATTAGACGAGTGCAGGGACAAATGTATTAACACCGGAAAAACATTTAAGAATCTGCCAGACCTTGCAGTAATCCAGATTAACGATACGCATCCGACAATGGTAATCCCGGAGCTTATAAGACTTCTTACAGAAAATGGAGATATAGATGGAAGTCCGATAACAATGGATGAAGCAATTGATATTGTATCAAAAAGCTGTGCGTATACTAATCACACAATCCTTGCCGAAGCCCTTGAAAAATGGCCTGTGGACTATCTTAACAGGGTTGTGCCACAGCTTATGCCGATTATAAAAGAACTTGACAGAAGAGTGCGTGAGAAGTACACAGATAAATCAGTGTATATAATTGACGATAATAATCTCGTTCACATGGCACACATCGATATTCATTATGGAATGAGCGTCAACGGAGTAGCAAAGCTTCATACTGAGATATTAGAGAATACAGAGCTTAATAATTTCTATAGGATATATCCAGAGAAGTTCAATAACAAAACTAACGGAATCACATTCAGAAGGTGGCTTATCCACTGTAATAATGGACTTGCGAAATACATTGAGACACTCATTGGAAGTGAATACAGACATGACGCAGAAAAGTTAAAAGACCTTTTAAAGTTTGCCGGTGATAAAAATGTTTACGATAATCTTCTTGAGATTAAGACAGACAACAAGAGAAATCTTGCAGAATACCTTAAGCAGACACAGGGAATAGAGATTAATCCACAGTCAATATACGATATACAGATAAAGCGACTGCATGAGTATAAAAGACAGCAGATGAACGCACTGTATATAATATATAAATATTTTGACATCAAGGCAGGCAACATTCCAAAGACTCCTGTTACAGTGATATTTGGCGCAAAGGCTGCACCTGCATACACAATTGCGAAGGATATAATTCATCTGATACTTACATTGAGTAAGGTTATTGAGGCCGATAAAGATGTAAGTCCTTACCTTAAGGTAGTGCTTGTCCAGAACTACAATGTAACACTGGCAGAAAAGCTGATTCCTGCATGTGATATATCAGAGCAGATATCGCTTGCATCTAAAGAAGCATCAGGAACAGGCAACATGAAATTCATGCTTAACGGTGCTGTGACATTAGGAACAATGGATGGTGCTAATGTTGAGATTGCAGAGCTTGTAGGTAAAGATAATATATATACATTTGGCGCAACAAGTGATGAAGTTATTGCACATTATGAAAAATGTGACTATAACGCAAAGAAGCTTTATGAGACAGATGCTCTTATAAAAAAATGTGTGGATTTTATAATATCGGATGTTATGCTTCAGGCAGGTGATTCACATAGTCTTAACAGATTGTATAATGAGATTGTAGGAAAAGACTGGTTTATGGCATTGCTTGACTTACGAAGCTATATAGAAACCAAAGAAAAGGCTCTCGCAGATTATGATGACAGATATGCGTGGGCAGAAAAAATGCTCGTTAATATTGCAAATGCCGGATTTTTCTCATCAGACAGAACAATTCAACAGTACAATGAAGATATATGGCATCTTTAATATAACTAAATAAGTTGATAATAACTGCCCCGGAAGCTATAATCATTATAAGAGCGAAAGTTCGTGAATGAGGAAAGTTTCGGGGTAGATTTATGTATAATATACTTATAGTGGATGATGAAAAGATTGAAAGAAGCGGAATAAGAATGCTTCTTAAGAGAATGGGAATTGAACTTGGGGTATTTGAGGCGTGCAATGGAAAGCAGGCACTGGAATATCTGACATCTGACAAGAATACAGGAATGGGACATATAGATATACTGCTTACAGATGTTAAGATGCCGTTTATGGACGGAATAGAGCTTATTAAGAATGTGATGCACAACGACATCAGTTTAAAGACAATTATATTCTCAGGCTATAACGAGTTTGAATATGCCAAGCTGGCAGTTAAATTAGGCGTTAAAGATTATATATTAAAGCCGGTTGATCCGTCAGAATTCAGTTCAACAATTACAGGAGTTATAACAGAGCTTGACGAGGAACACAAGAAGGACGAGGACTATAACCGGCAGGCTAACTTTATAAAACAGTACTACATGTATACGCTGCTCAACTCCGGTGATGCATCAGGAATACTTGATAATGGGGATTTTCTGGCAGGATACAACAGACTTGCACTTATAGAATTTAATACTGATTTCTTTGGAAAATATGATACAGGTGAAGATATATTTAAAGAGGTAACCGGGGAACTGGATTATCAGTATCTTAATCTTAACCCATTACAGTCAGTTATCATATTTTCTGATAAATCACTCATAGCAGATGGTAATATTGATAAGAACATTGAAGAAATGTTTACAAATATTCATGACTATATATACAGAAAGACAGGGCAGTTTATGTATATTGCTGTGTCCGGTTTATTCAATGATTATCATGAGCTTCCACAGGTAATGGATGCAGTTGATACACTGATGAATAATAAGTTTTATGAGACAGGAAGATATATTTTTTCTGATAATATCAGTGAAGATACACCTGTGCTTGTACAGATTGATGATGATGCACTTATGAAGCAGATGAAGCAGGATATCAAGATGAAGGATATCACATTTTTACGGATACATTTTGATGCATTGTGTAAGAAATACAGGGGGCAGTCGAACTTCTCACATATATACATCAAGTTTGTATTTTCCAATCTGTTAAAAGATTTCTATGACAATATTCCGGGTGCTGATGAGGCGGAATTTGGCAGGGAGATTGACAGACTGTATAAGTCGGAGGATTTCTCATGCATTATGGATATAGTGAATAACTATATTGATTTGTTGGAAAAGAGTTTCGGAAAAGAGCCGGCCACGTCACACCGGGAGATTGAGACCGTAAAGAATTATATACATAACCATTATGGTGAGGAGATTGGCGCACAGCAGCTTGCGGATATGGTTTATCTTGCACCAAGCTATTTAAGTTCACTTTTTAAGAAGGAAACAGGACAGAATCTGAGCAAATATATTAAACAGTACAGAATGGAGAAGGCTAAGGAACTGCTTACCGGTACGAACATGAAGATTGTGAATATAAGTGAGCAGGTGGGTTATCCAAATGTTTCATATTTTGTACAGAGCTTCAGGGAGTATTTTGGTATAAGTCCTCAGAAATTCAGGGATCAGGGAGAATTGAGTTGAAAAAGATTAAGCAGAAAATCAATGATATAAGATTGCAGAACAAGCTTGTCATCATATATGTAGTGACCGGACTTATTCCCCTGATTGTGCTTTTTGTTTTTGCATACTGTCAGATGAGAAACATTCTTATGGACAGGGACTTAAAGAGCATCAAGGGGGCAATTGAGCAGTCTGTTACAACGGTGGATGGGCAGATAGAGGTGTATGACAACCTGTCTAATTATATAACATTTAATGATACGCTGTCGGGAGTGCTTTCATACGATTACAAAAGCACATATGAGATGTATAACCAGATTGTCACTACATTTGACCCTATGCTTTCATCATTAAAGTATTTTCACAATGATATTAACAGGGTAACAATATATGTGGATAAAGCTATTAAACATGACACAACTATAGCTCCAATAGAAGAGATAAAAGACAGACCTTTTTATAATTCTGCTGCTGAAAGCACTAAGATACAGTGGTTTGTTGATGAAGACAGCAGGACACTTGTTTCAGCACGAAAAATGTCAACGCTTGACCAGCTAGGGATTCTTGGAATCATGTATATAGATGTTGATTATGACAGCATGATGAGTTCATTTACAGGTGGTCTTGAGCAGAACTGCGGAATGGTGGTGCTTGACGCTGATGGAAAAGTTATATGCAGCAGTGACACATTTGAAAACAATAACACCAGATACAGATTAAACAGTAAGAAACTGCTTTCGTTAATCGACGGGGCAGAATGGGATAATGATACATGTGGAAATACAGAGGGTTACTCTGTAGTAAAGAAGGAAAGCTCTGTTACCGGATGGACAGTATATGTCTATGAACCAAGAAAACTTGTGCTCAGGTCAGCTAATTCAATGATTACAATGATTGTAGTTGCATTTGTGGTAGCAGTTGCAGGTGCCGCTGCGGCGAGTATATTTACAACAGGCTTCATTACAAGAAGAATTAATAAATTAAAAAACAGTATGGCAAAGGTTGAAAATGGAGACTTTGATGCGGTAATTAATACACAGGACAAAGATGAAATAGGTGACCTTATTCATAGCTTTAACAGCATGACAACACAGATTAAGAATCTTATCACGCAGGTATATGAAGGACGTATAAGCCAGAAAGAATCAGAGATGCGGGCATTAAGGGCACAGATTAATCCGCATTTCCTCTACAATTCATTATCGCTTATCAATTGGAAAGCAATAGAATACGAGCAGGAGGATATAAGTGAGATAACACTTGCATTGTCTAACTACTACCGTACATCGCTTAATAAGGGAAAGAATATACTAAGCTTTGAGCAGGAATTAAGCAACATGCAGTCGTATCTTAAGATTCAGCAGATAATGCATGACAACTCATTTGATGTGGTGATAAATGTATCAGAGGAAGTTATGCCATGTGAATCTTTAAACCTTATACTCCAGCCATTGGTAGAAAATGCAATAGACCACGGTATAGATCTGCTGACAGACAGGAAAGGTGTAATAACAGTAGAGGCCAGGATGCAGGCGGATGAAGAAGGTAAAAAGCTTGTATGTGTAACAGTGTCTGATAACGGTGTAGGAATGGACAAAGAAACTGCACAAAACTTCTTAACAGTCCAGTCAAAAGGGTATGGCGCAAGAAATGTTAATGACAGAATAAGACTTTATTACGGCGAAAGCTATCATCTGGAAGTGCAGAGCATACCTGATGAGGGAACAACAATAACAATAAAATTCCCGGCAAAACCATACAACACAAAAAACTGATATGTTTCTAAAATATCTTATATTTTAATATTAACCCCTCCTTAATATAATTAGATTATCAAAAGAGGACAGTAATCAAAGCTGTCTCGGATAATTATTAAGGAGGGTTTTTTTATGAAGTTTAAGAGATTAGCGGCTGCAGTGATGGCAGCAACAATGTGTGGGTCACTTTTTGTGGGTTGTGGCAATGCTAAAAAGGATGACACAGCAGCAGGCGAGGAAAAAATCACAGCTACAATCAAGGTATGGGGCTGTGCAGAAGATCAGGCAGATGAGAACGGCAAATGGCTTCAGACAATGTGTGACCAGTTTAATTCAGAGCATCCTGACTGGGATTTAACATTTGAATACGGTGTATGCTCAGAGCAGGACGCAGGAAAGATAGTTCCACAGGATCCAGAGAATTCAGGAGATGTATACTTCTTTGCTAACGACCAGCTTCAGACACTTGTTGATGCTAACGCTATTGCAAAGCTTGGTGGAGAGACAGCAGATTATGTTAAGAAAACTAACTCAGATGCAATTGTGGATTCAGTATCAGTAGATGGGGCTGTATACGGAGTACCATTTACAACTAATACATGGTTTATGTACTATGACAAGAGCAAATTCACAGACAGTGATGTAAAGAGCCTTGATAAGATGCTTGAGAAGAATAAGGTGGCTTTCAATATTACAGAGGGCTGGTATATGTCATCATTCTTCCTTGCTAATGGATGTAAATATTTTGGAAAAGACGGAAAAGATAATTCAGCAGGTGTTGATATCTCAGGAGATAAGGGAACACAGGCAACACAGGCAATGGTTTCACTTGTAAATAATCCTAACTTTGTCAATGACCTTCAGGGTGTTGGTATCGCTGGCTTAAGAGATGGTTCAGTTGGAGCTTACTTCTCAGGATCATGGGATTATAAGAGTGTTAAAGAGATTCTTGGAGACAATTTTGGAGCAGTTTCACTTCCTACAGTAAAGATTGGTGGAAAAGACAAGCAGATGTTAGCATTTGCAGGTTCTAAGGCAATCGCAGTTAATCCTAACTGCAAGTATCAGCAGGTAGCAGTTGCACTTGCAAAGTATCTTGGAAGCAAGGATGCACAGAAGAAGCACTATGAATTAAGAGGTGTTATTCCTTGTAATACAGAGCTTCTTGCAACTGATGAAGTAAAGAAGGATGCACTTGTAACAGCACAGAATGATACATTTAACAAGACATCAGTAATCCAGCCAACAGTAACAGGCATGAATGATTACTGGGCACCTGCACAGAACTTTGCTAAGGCAATCGTAAATGGTGAAATAACAGCAGATAATGCAGCAGCTAAGACACAGGATTTCTATAAGCAGATTAATACATCAATCGCAAAATAATTGATAGGGATTAAATGCTGAAAGGAGTGGCGCATAATGGCAGTTAAGTTCACTGAATCATTTAGAAAAGGAAATATATTTACGAAGTTAAGCATTCTGATTCCAGGACTTGGTAATCTTGTAGGAAAGCAGATTATAAAGGGAATTATGTATATAGCTATAGAAGCAGCCTTTGTATGCTTTATGATTATGAATGGAATTAACTGCCTTGCGATGCTTCCAGGTCTTGGAAGCAGACCGCAGCAGGAGGTCTGGAATGAGAAGCTTGGAATATATGAGTATGTTGCAGGTGATAATTCACTGCTTATACTTCTGTATGGAATAGCAACAATATTCATTATTATAGCTTATATAATAGTTGCAGCTAGTGCTGTAAAAAGCTCATATAAGCTGGAGCTGTTAAAGGAAAAAGGAAAGCATATAAACACATTTGCAGAAGACGTGAAGTCGCTGTTTAATGAGAATCTTCATAAGCTGCTGCTTACACTTCCGGTATCAGGTGTGCTTATATTCACAATACTTCCGCTTATTTTCATGATAAGCATGGCATTCACTAATTATAGTAAGGTTGACAGCCATCTGGTGCTTTTCGACTGGGTAGGACTTGAGAATTTCAAGCAGATATTCGATTCAGGAAGCATGATAGGACAGTCTTTCTGGTCAGTATTTGGCTGGACTATAGTGTGGGCAATATTTGCAACATTTCTTAATTACATATTCGGAATACTTGTTGCACTGCTTATCAACAGAAAAGGTACGAAATTCAAGGCTTTCTGGAGATTTATATTTATACTTTCAATCGCAATTCCACAGTTTGTTTCACTTCTTATTGTCAGAAGCATGCTGGCACAGGATGGAATTGTAAATGTTGTTTTAAAGAATGCAGGATGGATAACAAAATCACTGCCATTCTTTACAAATGCGACTTGGGCAAGAATCACAGTAATCGTGGTTAATCTGTGGATAGGTATTCCATATACTATTCTGCAGGTTACAGGTATATTACAGAATATACCTATGGAGCTGTATGAGGCAGCAGATGTAGATGGAGCTAATGGATTTGTCAAGTTTATTAAGATAACAATGCCATATATGTTATTTGTAACGGCACCATATCTTATCACTACATTTACTGCTAATATTAACAACTTTAATATTGTTTATCTGCTGACTAAGGGAGATCCGGTTATGGCAGGTGCAACGGCAGGAAAGACAGACCTTCTGGTAACATGGCTGTACAAGATGACAATAGATTATCAGTATTATAATCTTGGTGCTGTTATCGGTATTATGACATTCATATTCTTAGCGATTGGTTCACTGCTTGTATACAGAAGAACGAAAGCGTATAAAGATGAGGAGGGATTCCAGTGAAAAAGAAAAAGACTATTAAAAATATACTGGCACATACAGTGCTTACAATATTAGCGATAGTGTGGGTAAGTCCTCTTTTCTGGATACTCCTCACAAGCTTCAGGGCTCAGAAGGGTGCTTATACAAGCTCCTTCTTCCCAAAGCAGTATTCACTTGATAATTATGTAAAGCTTTTTACAGATACAGGAATACTTAATTTTCCACGAATGTTTACCAATACTCTGATAGTAGCAGTATTCTCATGTATTATATCAACTTTTTTTGTACTGTCAGTAGCCTACTGTATGTCAAGACTTAAGTTTAAGATGAGAAAAGCAATGATGAATATCGCAATGATACTTGGACTTTTCCCTGCATTTATGGCGATGGTTGCCGTATATTATATACTTAAAGCAGTAGGACTTTCAGAAGGAGCAATGATAAGAGTTGCACTTGTGCTTGTATATTCAGCATCATCAGGAATACAGTTTTACATTGCAAAGGGATTCTTTGATACTATCCCTAAGACAATAGATGAGGCTGCTATGATAGATGGAGCAACGAAGTGGCAGGTATTTACTAAGATAACAATACCTCTCAGTAAACCAATTATAGTGTATACAATACTTACATCATTCATAGCACCTTGGGTAGATTTCATATTTGCAAGAGTAATCTGCAGGGCAAATGCGAAGTATTATACCGTGGCAATCGGCTTATGGCAGATGCTTGAAAAGGAGTATGTTGATGTATGGTACACAAGATTTGCAGCAGGAGCAGTTCTTATATCAATTCCAATTGCAGCCTTGTTTATGATAATGCAAAGATGTTATAATGAAAGCATGACAGGTGCAGTGAAGGGTTAGATATATGAATAGATTAAAGCAAACATTAAAAAAATGTGTGGCATTTGGTGTCACAGGAATAATGCTTATATTAGCCGGGTGTAAAAGCCCGGCTGGTTTTGCGTCTAATGATAATGAAGAATACAATGCGAGAATGGAAGAAGCGAGAACAACTCCATTCGGGGCTTACCCGGAGACTATAGAATATACACTTGGAAAGATGACAAGTGTTAATAATTCCAATATGCCGGAGAATGACACTTATACGGACAATGCGTACACACGTTATATTAAGTCTGTGATAAATGTGCAGAATGTTGATGTATTTGAAGCAAACGACAGTCAGTATGACACTAATGTTTCAATGGTAATCTCAATGGGAAGCCTTCCGGATATTATGGTTGTATCAAGTCAGGATGAGGTTGAACAGTTAGTGGAAGCAGGACTTATAGAGGACCTTACAGAAAGCTACAATAACTGTATAAGTGACAGAATCAGGAAAATGTATGAAAGCTATGGCGATTCACTTAAGGATATGGTTACATATGATGGAAAGATAATGGCACTGCCGGAGACTAATATAACAGATGGACCTAATCTTGTGTGGTTAAGAAAAGACTGGATGGATAAGCTTGGATTGTCAGAGCCACACACTATTGATGATGTTGTTAATATAGTGAAGCATTTTATATCAGAAGACCCTGGAAATAATGGCGTGGATGCGTCCGGAAAACCTAATACAGTGGGGCTTGCAGTGGATACAGATGTGACAGGTGAATGTGGTTACAGCAGTGAATTTCTGCTGGATATAATATTTGCCTGCTTTGGGGCGTATCCAAAGCAGTGGATAATGAATGATGATGGTGAGATTGTATATGGTTCGGTTACAGATGAGGCAAAAGAAGCACTTTCGTATATAAGCGGCCTGTATAATCAGGGTGTTATAGATAATGATTTCCTTCTGAGAACATCAACCAACATATGTGAGCTTATAGAGAATGGTCTGTGTGGCTCGTTTTTCGGACCATGGTGGGCGCCGAACAATCCGCTTGCTAATGCAGTAAGCAGGAATCCGGATGCGAACTGGCAGCCATATTTAATAGCAACGGATTCGGATGGAACAACGAGTTATCACAGCCAGAACCCGTGTTACAAATATGTTGTTGTAAGAAAAGGCTATGAACATCCTGAGATTGCAGCAAAGATGATAAGCGTTATGTTTGATAAAGTAAGATTTGACTGTACAGACTCAGAAGAATTCAAGAATTACTATCAGCTTAATGTTGAACCTACGGCAAGACCTTTATCAATAAATGTTGATTATAATAATGCACTTTCAATATGTTACAGGAATATAGATGCCACAATTTCAGGAAGAAAGAATCCTGACAGTCTGGAACTGCTTGAGCGTTCATTTTATGATGCATGCAGTGAGTATATTAAGAATGCTAACAAAACAAGTACGCAATGGGCAGCGTATATGTCAAGAATTAAGGCATGCAGTCTTATTGCACAGGATAATATAAAGGTAGTTGACTCGCTTTATTTTAAGACCACAGACACAATGAAGAGCCATTGGTGGAGACTTAAGGCTAAAGAAAAAGAGGCATATTTAAAGATTATAAGCGGAGAAGAAGATATATCTTACTTTGATACATTTGTAAAAGAATGGAATGAACAGGGCGGTCAGACTATTACATCAGAAGTCAGTCAGAGTATGAAATAATTGGCTGTGAAAATATAGTAATATATGATACAATCTTAATTAATGTAAATATATTAACTATGGAGGTTTTATTTTGAAAGAGAGAGAAAAATTCGGCTCGCGACTCGGCTTTATCTTAGTGTCTGCTGGCTGTGCGGTGGGACTTGGTAATGTGTGGAAATTTCCATACATATGCGGGGAAAATGGTGGTGCGGCATTCGTGCTTATCTATCTTGTATTTCTTGCAATTCTTGGATTTCCTATTATGTGTGCGGAGTTCACAGTAGGACGAGGAAGCGGTAAAGGTGCTGCAAGGGCATTTGAAGAACTGGAGACTAAGGGAAGTAAATGGCATCATTTCAAATGGGTATCGGTAGTAGGAAGCTACGTATTAATGGCTTTCTATACTATGGTTGCAGGATGGATGCTTTATTATGCATGGCGTGAGGCAAGAGGTTCGTTAGCAGGTTTAGAGCCAGATGAGGTTTCAGGAGCATTTGGAACTATGCTTTCACAGCCTGGTACAATGACAATCTGGATGATTGTTGCAGTTTTACTTTCGTTTGGTGTATGTGTATTAGGATTACAGAAGGGCGTTGAGAAGATTACTAAGGTTATGATGTTACTTCTTCTTATCCTTATTGTGGTACTGGCAGTTCATTCACTTGTACTTCCTAATGCATCAGAAGGTGTTAAATTCTATATGGTGCCTAATCTGGATGCTATTAAATCAAGAGGTTTAGGACCGATTATATTTGATGCCATGACACATGCATTCTTTACACTTAGTGTAGGCATTGGCGCAATGGAGATATTCGGAAGCTACTTAAAGAAAGACAGAACAATAGGTGGAGAGGCTGTTAATATCATTCTGATTGATACATTTGTTGCTCTTATGGCAGGATTTATAATTATTCCTGCATGCTTTGCATATGGTGTTGCTCCGGGTGCCGGTCCATCACTTTTATTTATAACACTGCCTAACATATTTAATCATATGGCGGGAGGAAGAATATGGGGAACAGCATTCTTTGTATTCATGTCATTTGCAGCATTATCAACTGTAATTGCTGTATTTGAGAACATTATTGCTTTTTATATTGACCTTAAGGGATTTTCAAGGAAAAAGGTTGTTGCAGGTAATGTTATATTCATGATACTGCTTTCACTTCCTGCTGTATTAGGCTTTAACAAGCTTGCAGCTTTCCAGCCTATTGGTCCGGGAAGTTCAATTATGGATCTGGAGGATTTCCTTGTTTCATATAATCTGCTTCCTCTTGGAAGCATGATATTTGTATTATTCTGTACCAAGAAGAACGGCTGGGGCTGGGAAGGCTTCAGAAAAGAAGCTAATGAAGGAAAAGGTCCTAAGCTTCCTGAATGGTTAAGATTCTATATGAGTTATATACTTCCGGCTATTATAGTGGTTGTATACCTTAAGGGTTATTATGATACATTTAAACCAAGGGGAACAGGTTATCTTGTTGGCTGGATGATATTTGCGTGTGTATTGCTTCTTGCAATATTCGGAATTGCTAATTATAAGAAGAAAGATGCGTAATCTATGACTAAGAAAGAACTTGTTTTAGAGGTTATAAGAAGATTAAAGGCAGAATATCCGGATTCGGAGTGCAGTCTTGATTACGATGATGCCTGGAAACTGCTTGTAAGCGTAAGACTTGCGGCACAATGCACTGATGCAAGAGTAAATGTTGTGGTTAAGGGGCTGTATGAAAAATATCCTGATATAGCATCACTTGCTGCAGCATCTCCAGAAGAGATTGAAAAGATTATAAGACCTTGCGGTCTTGGAAAAAGCAAGGCAAGGGATATATGTGCATGTATGCGCATGCTTCATGAACAGTATAATGATAAAGTTCCTGACAGCATGGAAGAATTATTAAAGCTTCCTGGAGTTGGAAGGAAGAGTGCCAATCTTATTATGGGTGATGTGTTCGGAAAGCCGGCAATTGTTACAGATACACACTGTATAAGGCTTTGTAACAGAATAGGTCTTGTAAAAGACGAGAAAGAGCCTAAGAAGGTTGAGATGGCATTGTGGAAGCTAGTCCCGCCAGAAGAAGGAAGTGGATTATGCCACCGGTTTGTAGACCACGGAAGAGAGGTATGTACGGCGCGTACTACGCCACACTGTGAAAGATGCTGCCTTAATGATATATGTAAGAAAAATGGGATAAAAGTGTGATTGAATATGCATTTTTATTATGGTAGTATTTTATTGTGGTTCATACTAATGAACAAAATGTATGGGAGGGGAACATGGAATTAAAAGAATTAATTAAATACGCAAGAGATAACAGGTGTTCAGATCTGCATATTACTGCAGGAGAAGCGGTTGCAGTAAGAAAATATGGTGAACTTGAGCTTCTTGATATAACACCTTCGATAGAAGAAACAGAAGATATGATATTCTCAATTCTTGGTGATGAAGATATACAGAATGTTCAGGCAGGAAAAGATATTGATGTGGCATCTACTGATGAGTCTGGTGGACGATTAAGAATTAATATATATCATCAGAGAAGAAATCTTGCAGCAAGTATCCGTCTTCTTGATTCTGTTATACCGTCGTTTGAAGAATTGGGACATTCAGGAAAACTTTTTTCTAAGCTTGTTGAGAAAAGGTCTGGTCTTATTCTTGTAACAGGTCCTACAGGAAGTGGTAAGTCTACAACACTTGCAGCTATGATTGATTATATTAACAACAATATGTCAAGACATATTATAACAGTAGAAGATCCTATAGAGTATGTATATGGGTTTAAGAAATCTATGATACATCAGAGACAGGTAGGAAGAGATGTACCTGATTTTGCGACAGCACTTCGTTCAGCACTTCGTGAAGACCCGGATGTTATTCTTGTAGGAGAGATGAGAGATTATGAGACTATCAATGCAGCAATTACAGCTGCTGAAACAGGACATCTTGTATTATCAACACTTCATACAAGAAGCGCTACACAGACAGTTGAGCGTATAATCAGTGCATGCCCTATTGAGGCGCAGTCTGCACTTATAATACAGATTGCATCTGTATTAACTGGAGTTATAACACAGACACTTGTACCTCGTGCAGAGCAGGAAGGACGAATTGCTGCAACAGAGATTATGCTTAATAATACAGCAGTATCTAATCTTATTAAAGAGAAGAAGACTAATCAGATTCAGACCGTTCTTCAGTCAAATATGCAGACAGGTATGCACACAATGAACTATTCGCTTGCTAATCTTGTTAAGACAAGAGTTATTTCAAGGGATGTAGCTTTGAAGTTTTCAGAGAATCCAACGGAACTTGCTAAAAGTATATAATAGTAACTTGTAGTGCTATGCAGTTTTAAAACTTTGCGAATAGTGTACAAAATACAGAACAACAAAAAATAATTTGAAAATAAAGCCATTCTACTGTATTATAGGGTTAGATTCATTACGGATAACACTATAGTACGGCTGAAAGGCTTTTTTTATGAAAAGAATTAAATTAATTAACAGGATTTTTTACTGTATATTTTTATTAGGATTTCTGCTTTTTATGGCTTCAGGATTTATATTCAGCACTGTAGATGAAGTGACACCGGCAGATAAAAGAACGAGTGTCGTAGTTAAACCAGAGGATACAAGATATATTGGAGATGACACAATTGAATATTATGTGAAGATTAGAGCAGGTGCAGGAAATAATAATGCACTTGCATTTGTAAGCAGGCATCAGGAAGTAGAAGTGTATGCAGGTGGAAGACTCATATATTATATAAAAGCGCATAGTTCTATATATGGAACAACCACTGGAACTAATTATACGATTGTGAGCCTTCCTCCATATACAACAGATATAACTGTAAGGCTTACTAATGTATATGCTGGTCATAAGATAAGAGGAACAACATTTGAATATGGCGACGAGACAAAACTTGTAAAAGAGCTTATTGCGAAATCTTTACCATCAGCAGTACTTAGTTCGTTTATAATAATAGTTGGATTTGGCATGGCTATATTATGGATTTTCTGTAGAAAGAAGATTGCACAGACACAAGCACTGTTTTATTTTGGTATATTTGCAATGATTATAGGTGCATGGGCTCTTAATGAGACTGATATTGCAACGATTCTTGTGCAGGACAGGAAGATAGGTTCACTGATAGGATATGTACTGCTTATGATGATACCTATTCCTTTTATGCAGGCAGAGAAGAATTTTTTCCAGATAGGGAAAAGTGCTGCGAATAATATCTTGTGTGCCATATATGCTGCAACAGCTGTAATACTGCTTGTATGTCATATGACAGGTGTGTGTGAGTTTAAGAACAGCGTGTACATTATACATATGATGCTTGTTATGTCACTTGTATATTTCTGTGCAATTCTTATTAAAAGAGTATGGGTTAAAGGCTTTGACAGGAAAGTAAAAGCTAATATTATAGGTGCAGCTGCACTTGGAATTTCTATGATTGTTGATCTTATTGCATATTATAAGGGAATGCAGCAGACAGATCTTATAGGAAAACTGGGTATTCTTGTATTTATTATTGTGCTTGGTTATGAGAGCATATCAGAAGCATTTGAGAAGATTAAGGAAGGACAGAAGGCAGATTTCTACAAAGAGATGGCTGTAACTGATACTATGACAGGGGTTTATAATCGCTCTGCATTTGAGGAGTGGGAATATGAAACCTCTGATTATGAAGGATATTCTATAGCAACATTTGACCTTAATAATCTCAAGTGGTGTAATGATAATCTGGGACATGCAGCAGGAGATGCCTATATTCAGGCATCAGCCAGAATTATTAAAGAGATATTTGGCAGACATGGTAAATGTTATCGTATAGGCGGGGATGAATTCTGTACTGTAATTAATCAGAAGTCCAAAAAATTTGATAATGCAAGACATGTGAAGCAGCTAAGGGAACTTGAAAAGTATGCTGAAGAGGAACTTGGAATCAAAGACCTTAATGTGCAGATTGCATGTGGTTATGCCGAATATGATATAAAGACAGATAAGAACTTTGAAGATACGAGAAGCAGAGCTGATAAGAAAATGTATGAGAGTAAGAGAAGATTGAAAAGAGAGTGATATATGGATAAATACGGAATATTAAAGCATTATTTTGGGTATGATTCATTTCGTCCAGGTCAGGAAAAGTTAGTTGATGCTATTCTTGATGGGCAGGATGTGTTAGGAATTATGCCTACAGGTGCAGGAAAATCATTATGTTATCAGGTTCCGGCATTGTTAATGTCCGGCATTACTCTTGTTGTATCTCCACTTATATCGCTAATGAAGGATCAGGTTGGAGCACTTAATCAGGCAGGTGTACATGCAGCTTATATTAACAGTTCTCTTACAGATAATCAGATAACTAAGGCGCTCGCATTTGCAAAGCAGGGACGGTATAAAATTATATATGTTGCACCTGAAAGGCTGGAAACCTGGGGCTTTCTTGATTTTGCCACGCATGTAGAGATATCTATGATTACTGTAGATGAAGCTCACTGTATATCACAGTGGGGGCAGGATTTCAGACCAAGTTATCTGAATATATTGTCATTTGTTAAGAAGCTGGCAAGGCGTCCAATAATAAGTGCATTTACAGCTACAGCGACAAGCAAAGTAAGAGATGATATATTGCAGATTCTTTCCCTCGAAAGACCGGTAATACTCACTACAGGTTTTGACAGAAGCAACCTGACATTCAAGGTCAAGCATATTAAGGACAAGGATTCATATATACTTGATTACCTTGTAAGCCACAGACAGGATAGTGGAATTATATACTGTGCTACAAGAAAAAATGTTGAAAAAGTCTATGACATGCTTAATGCCAACGGACTTTCTGTGACTAAGTATCATGCAGGTCTCTCAGCAGAAGAGAGAAAAGAAAATCAGGATTCATTTATATATGATATCAAGCCAGTTGTTGTTGCAACTAATGCATTTGGAATGGGAATTGACAAGTCAAATGTAAGATTTGTAATTCATTATAATATGCCGCAGTGTATAGAGAATTATTATCAGGAGGCTGGACGTGCCGGAAGAGATGGAGAGGATTCAGAATGCGTATTGCTGTATTCTCCGCAGGATATTATGATAAATAAGTTTTTCATAGAACACAGAGAGCCTAATCCTGATATTGATGCAGAAGAACAGGCACGTCTTATGATTCTTGATAAAAGAAGGCTTAATGCAATGGTCGATTACTGCAAGACAACAGGCTGTTTAAGAGAGTATATACTTAAATATTTTGGAGAAAGACCAGACAATCCAGAGGGTGGAAGATACAACTGCCATAACTGTTCTAACTGCGTTATTGATGAGGCAGAACGGGAAGCAGATGAGGCTTATATGTATCCGGGAAACCGTTTCAGTGCACCTGTATCAAGGAATGCTGCAATGGTGGCAGACAGAATGAAGCGTTCTGCCGCTGCTGCAAAGTCAGCATATGCAACGCCCAAGTCAAAGAAGCCGGAGGATGCACTTAATGACAGAGGTGTTATGTTGTTTAACAGACTGCGTGAGTTAAGAAAACAGATAGCTGTTTCAGTAGGTGTTCCGCCATATGTAATATTTTCAGACAGGACGCTTATAGATATGTGTCTTAAAGTTCCGTTTAATGAGGAAGAAATGCTGTCAGTAAGCGGTGTCGGTGAGAATAAATATGAGCGCTATGGCAAGGTGTTTATGGATGAAATATATGATTTTCTCGATGGTATGAAGCAGAATCTGGCAAGATGATATAAAAGTGTTTATGGACAGAAGAATGAATGGGAGATATGAATGAAGAATTATAAGATGATAATCACTTATGATGGTACAAGGTATTATGGCTGGGAACATCAGCCAACTACAGATATGACAATTCAGGGAAAGTTAGAATCAGTGCTTTCTGCCATGACAGGAACTGAGGTTGAGGTTATAGGTGCAGGAAGAACAGATGCCGGAGTGCATGCAAAGGGAATGGTAGCTAATGCACATATGGAAACAAAGATGAAGGAAGATGAGATATGCGATTATATGAACAGATATCTTCCAGAAGATATCTGTGTGCAGGAGGTTCGTGTTGCATCTGACAGATTCCACAGCCGTTACAATGCACAAGGGAAAACTTATTGCTATACATGTTATGTTGGGGATAAGAAGCCTGTATTTAACAGAAAATATGTCAATATAATTGAGGGTAAGCTGGACGTTGATGCCATGAAGAGGGCAGCAGACATACTTACTGGAGAACATGATTTTGCATCATTTTGTGGTAATCCCAAGATGAAGAAATCGACAGTCCGTGAGATTTATTCGATAGATGTTTCTTTAAAGGGTTCATTCCTTAATCTTACATATCATGGAAGCGGATTCCTGCAGTACATGGTAAGAATCTTAAGTGGTACACTTCTTGAAGTTGGACAGGGAAAGAGAACACCAGAGAGTATGTATGAACTTTTAGAGGAGAGAAACAGAAGCCTTGCAGGTGCAACTGCGCCGGCGAAGGGACTGTGTCTTCTGAAGGTTGACTACTCGAAGGAGGCTTGATAGTCCGGACGCCGTACAGTGTGCTGTGGGAGGGCGTGAGATGTCCTTAGGCATCTGCCCTCAGGATTCTTATGTCTAGTGAAACTAAATGCCGCAATCTGCTAAGTTTTTTATGTGGCTTGTAATCAAACGTGCTTCGCTTGAACGAGATTACAAGCCACAATCTTTAGCAGATTGCGGCATTAACTTTCACACGACATAAGAATATTCGGGCATACACCTAAGGACACCACACACCTATCCCACAGCATACTGTACGGCTGACTTTTTCTTCTTCAAGTAGTCAGCCTCCGGACAAATGCTCGCCTGCGGCATTGCATTCTGAGTGGGGGGCTGGTGAAGTGCGTGATGTCCTCTGTTGATAAGATACGTTTGCACCAGCCGTGGAAGGCTTGGCTGCCTAGTAGCGGGGTGGTGGCTTTGAGATTGGGAGATGTTATGCAAGACCGATTTATGCCGAACCGTGTGTAAGTTAATGCCGTTATATACAAAAAGTGCTGTGTAAAAATCTCGTTCAAGCGAAGCGCGTTTGATTTTTACACAGCTAAAAGGCATTGTATATGACGGCATTTACTTACACTAGGTGCAGGCATCCATGAGGTCTTGTATAACATCTCCCAATCTCAATGCCCACCTTTGTACTAATTAAAGCACCTTCGACAAGAAATCCTTCAATCGCTCACTCTGAGGATTGCCAAAGAATTCTTCTGGAGCCCCCTCTTCATTGATGACTCCATCATAGAAGAACATGCATCTGTTGGCAACTTCTTTTGCAAATCCCATCTCATGAGTTACGACAATCATTGTCATTCCTGATGCAGCAAGTTCCTTCATGATTGCGAGAACCTCACCAACCATTTCAGGATCAAGTGCGGATGTCGGCTCGTCGAAAAGCATTATCTCAGGATTCATTGCGAGTGCTCTTGCAATAGCAACTCGCTGCTTCTGACCACCACTTAACTGGTTAGGATAAGCATCGGCTTTGTCAGAAAGTCCCACTCTTGCAAGAAGCTCATCAGCTTTCTTATCAGCTTCTTCCTTACTCATAAGTCCCAGCTTAGTAGGAGCAAGAGTTATGTTTCTTCTTATAGTCATATTAGGGAAAAGGTTAAAATGCTGGAACACCATTCCAATCTTCTCTCTTAATTCATCCACATTTACACTCTTATCTGTAAGATCCTGCTCATGGAATAATACATGACCTTCTGTAGGAGTTTCAAGGAGGTTAAGTGAACGCAAAAATGTTGATTTACCGCAGCCAGACGGTCCGATAATTGCAATAACCTCTCCTTTGCGGACTGTTGTATTGATTGATTCTAATACAACATGGTCGCCAAAAGATTTCTTCAAATCCTTAACTTCAAGTATGATTTCGTTAGTATTATCGCTCATTGTTTCTTAACCTCCTCTCAAGTTTCTTAACAAGCTGTGAAAGTCCCATAACCATTACAAGGTAGATGATGGCAACACCAATAAGTGGAAGCATTGGATCATAAGTTATGCTTCGGATAATATCGCCGCCTCTTGTAAGGTCGTTAAGACCGATATAACCGCTGATAGATGTTTCCTTTAACAGAACAATGAACTCATTAGCAAGTGCTGGGAGAACATTCTTGAATGCCTGAGGAAGAATAACACTTATCATAGTTGTTTTATAAGAAAGACCAAGGCTTCGTGCTGCTTCAAACTGTCCGTTATCAATAGACATAATACCTGAACGGAATATTTCGGCAACATAAGCACCTGAGTTGATACCAAATGCAAGTATCGCAACAATAAGCTTGTCAATATGTACAGAACTGAATATTACATAGTAGATAATAAGCAGCTGTACCATAGTTGGTGTTCCTCTGATTACAGTAAGATAAATGTTGCAAATGAAGTTAAGAATCTTCATGTGTCCTGTCTTATCATGGTTAGAACGGACAACTGCAATAAGGAAACCAATAACAACACCCATAAGTGCTGCAAAGAATGCAATAATTACTGTGTTTAACAGACCCTTTAGAAGATAAGTGTATCTTGCTTCTTTGATGAAGTCTGTCTTGAACTTCTCAGCAAAACTTATGCCTGATGCAGAAGCATTGTCGTCACGGACAATAATAACCTGCTTAGAAGTTGTATAAGTAGTTGTGAAATCGATATTTTTCTTACGCTCATCAGTAACTGTCATACCAGCCATACCGAAATCAGCTTTACCAGAAGATACGGCAGTGATAATTGAATCAAATTCCATATCCTCAATTTTTAAATTCATTCCGAGGTAATCAGCAATAGCCTGTGCAATATCAGCGTCAATACCAATAATAGAACCCCCTTCATAGTACTCGTATGGCTTGAAATAAGCATTTGTAGCCATAACAAGAGTTCCATTAGTACGGCTTATACCGTCTGGTGATTTGTAACCAGAAAATGTAGCATTATCGCCAACATAATCGTCAATAAGCTTCTGGATAGTTCCATCTGCCATAAGTACTTCAATAGCCTCATTGAGCTTTGCAGTAAGGGAATTGCCCTTAGCAACACAGATGGCATAATCCTCATTTGCAAATTCTTCTTCAAGAATTGTAAGGTCTGGATTAGCTTTAACAAATGCTAAAGCAGGCTGTTCATCAATAACAACAGCATCAGCTTTACCCTGCTTTAAAGCCTGTATAGCATCAGAACCTTTGTTGTATCTTGATACTGTTGTGCCAGAACCGTCAGTTTCGTAATCACTTACGAGAGTATCACCAGTTGTTCCTAACTGAACACCAATAGTCTTGCCTGCAAGATCATCTACAGAAAATACAGTGTTCTTAATCTTCTTGCCCTGACATGAAGTAAGAAGAACAGAAGAGAACAAGAGAGTGAGGGTCGCAAAAACCAAAAGGAATCTCGACCTGTACTTTTTAAAATTCATTAGTAACTCCTTTCCATGCGAACTGTGGTGTATACGGACGCTGCAAAGCGAATATATTTAGCTGTGGAGCACGCTTTCGCTTCTTGTCGCTAGTAACGGACACTAAGTTCACCGCAATTAGGCTTTCTTCAAAAGCCGCTTGCGGTTTACCAAGTGCCGGCTACTCCGAAGAGCATCCACAGCTAAATATATTCACTTTGCGACTGTGTATACAACAGTTCAATATAATATATTTCATTAATTATACACACATAGTAGGGAAATTAGCAATTAAAATATTTGCGATGGAAGAAAATGTGAGCGTACAGATTAGGATTGGATGTTGAAGCAGAGGAATGCACAGAGGAAGTCCAAAAGGGAAGAAGCGGCGTGGTGGATTGGACGTTGAAGCGGAGGAATGCACGGAGAAAGTCCAAAAGGAACGAAGCGGCGTGGTGGATTGGACGTTGAAGCAGAGGAATGCACAGAGGAAGTCCAAAAGAAGAAAATATGTACATGGAAACAGCCGCCAGGCAGGCGTCTGTTCCCACAGATTGAGGTTATTAGTTAGTCTTGCTGCATATGCCATTGCAAGGTCCGGTGCAGGCACCAGAGGAAGTCTGGCTGTTATTGCCATTATTACATGCGCTCTGGCAGGCTGTGCTGTTAGTATTAAGAGTGTCGGTGCAGTCATTCATGCAAGGCTTCTTGCAGTCTTTTTTTAAGTTACCTTCGCATGAAGGTGGACTTAAATCGAGAGGCTTGATGGCTCTGTCTAAGAGGTTTCCGCAAACAAACTTGATGCAGTCAGATTCTTCACCGGAAACAATGCTTCCCTTAGGCGTTGAGATTCTGCCGGCACTTGTTACGCGGTATCCACAGAAGTAAAGGCTCTGTAAGATGAGAGTGAGACCTACAGTAACCTCGTCATCTGTAGTATCAAGACCTAAAAGCTTAGGTATTGCATAAAGGTTGAGTCCCTGGGTTACAACATTGGCAGATGACAAGAAACCTATACTGTTAAGTGCAGGCGTATAAACAGGTGGAGTTGCGTTATTCGAGTTGTAGGAAACTCCGTAAGGAGCGAATATTTCAAGGGTGACAGATGTCGGATTGGTATCTTCATCATAAGTTGCAGCAGTAGTTGAGTTAGGAAGGTAGACTGCCGTTGGGGTAAGAGTTGCTAATGCTCTGCATGACTCATCATAAAGCGTTATTGCAAATGTTACAGTAAGGTTGGCAAGTTTCACAGAGTAGCAGTTAGGCCTTCCGGCTATCTGGGTGATTTCAACATTTTCATCACCATAAGTGTAGGCTATATCTATAACACTGACTGATGCGTTGGTAGCTGTTGGATAAGTCGTTGAAATATCTGTGCCGACAGCGAATGTGGTACACAGATTAATACCTATCTCATCATAGATAAGAGGGGCAAGAATACTGAGTTCATCGGGGGAACCGCATATCGGGTTCGTGCATACATCAAAGCAGCCATTAGGCATGTTCTGCACGATATTGCTTACAATGCGGGTAGAACCACATTTGCTGCATTTACATTTAGCCATTATCTTTTCCTTCTTCGTTTCTTTACTACATTATATGTTCTATCTACATTCGCGTGACCATATAATAATATAAAAACGGGAGTGTCCTTTTATGGCAAATGTATACACGGCAGGCAGTGACAGACGGCTTATAATCTATAGCATATCACGATATATATTTTTGAGAACGGCGTACATAGACGGTATAGAACGCCCGATAATGCTTGTGTCAGACTTTTTGGACGGACTTTCAGATGTAGTGTTGGGAGACACAATATATTATGCATATCAGAACCAGAACGGAGATATTCTTGTTAAAAATGTGATGAACAACGAAGCACTTTTTCGTGTGAAAAGCAGCGAGAACCCAGATATGCACTGTCCACAGCTTGTAGTAAATAAAGACAGGTTAATGCTGTTTTATATGGTGACAAACCCGCTTACGGACAGACTGTCGCTGCGAGCTGTCTACCCACTGGAAGAAGGTGACAGTCTTAATATTCCTGTTGATTGTGAAAATGTTGATATGTATGAAGTGTTTGGAATGCAGGGAAAAGCATTTTTGTATGTAGACAGTTTCTACGAAATAACATCAGATGGGAAATTCATTAAATGTCAGGATACAGACATGCTGATGCAGAATGAACAGAAAATATCAGAGTACGAAAACCAGCTTAATACATATATGCAGGAAAACAGACAGGCAATACAGACAATAAGCCAGCTTGAGGCAACAATAGAAAGTGTAAAGGCACAGTATAATGAACTTATGGAGACGGCAATTGCGTATAGGGATGAGGCAATTAAGTGGCGGAGTAAGTTTATATAGACACAAACTTTATATTAATAAGCCACCCGCCTCCACCCACCCCTCAGGCATGCACTGGTCCACAGGGGTCTGGAACACGTTAAGAATTGCTAATTTAGCAGGTGGTGCTTTTGGCTTTTTCTATTGTTTGTGTTCATTCGAC
>ULXT01056463.1_pt1 | contig 75922 bp, 68 predicted proteins | sample 1961571 | NCBI WGS metagenome assembly ULXT01 (sample SAMEA4835846, study PRJEB28245) | human gut metagenome | biome: gut microbiome; material: fecal sample | place: Denmark | collected 2008
GTTTCAGGTCGACCAGCACCTGGTCGTTCCGCGAACGCCCGCTATGTATCTTCTTGCCTACATCGCCCAGCTTACGGGTAAGCATGAGTTCCACTTGCGAATGTACGTCCTCGATGCCGTCTTCAATTACAAACTCACCTTTCTCTGCGGTTGCATAGATTTGCTTTAACTCTTCCAACAGGACCTTCAGTTCGTCGGGCTTCAGCAGACCGATGCTTTCGAGCATCGTAATATGCGCCATCGAGCCCAACACATCGTGCTTTGCCAGGTAAAGGTCCAGTTCACGGTCGCGTCCTACGGTAAAGCGGTCGATTTCCGCATTTACCTGTACATTCTTTTCCCAAAGTTTTTGTCCCATAGGTTTATGAGTTTAAATTAATAAGGAATCATCGCGAGCATGTCCGCCAGCTTCTCTACCCCCTCTTGCAAAGGCTTCGACACCATGGCTTTCATAAAGGCGTTCACTTCGGCACGGATAGTCACCTTCATCTTGGCTTCCGCTTCGCCTTCCAGAAGGATTTGTATCCACAAGTTCATCGGGATAGGTGTCTTGTCGCCTTCAAACTTGATGCACTTCATCGGCTCGCGTTCCACGATACGGAGCGTAAGGCTGATGCCTTGCACTTTCAAGGTCAGCGAATCCTGGTCGAAAACCAAGTCTTCCACCTTTCCGGGGAATTTTTCTTTCAGTTCGCCCAGCTTCTCACGCACCGAGGCAAGATTGTTTAAGTCAGCCAGTTTTGTATAGACCCGTTCCTGTGTATACGGAACATGTTTCACACTGCTTTCAAATTGTACCATACATTGTATCTAATTGAACACAGAATATTATTTACGATTTCAATGAATTATAGCAGAACAAAATCGGTTTGCGAAAAATACCGCATGCAGCAGAGACGCCACAATGTGACGTCTCTACTAAGAACAGATTATATTTTCGCATTCTGTTTCTGACTGACTATTATAGTAAATAGTAAATCGTAAAATCGTAAATAATTTTCATGCTTTATTTATTTTCCCGTCCAATGTGCCGGGTCTTTTCTCCATGCCTGAAGGATAGGAATATCCTGCTCGTCGATGTAATTGGTCTTCAAGGCTGCATCCAGCACCGCATTGTAATTGGTCAAGGTAACCAGTTCCACTTTTGCCTCTTTGAATGCTTCTACAGAAACATCGAATCCGTATGTGAACGAAGCCACCATGCCGATGACGTTGCATCCGTTCTGGCGGATAGCGTTTACGGCTTTCAGGCTGCTTCCGCCTGTAGATATCAAGTCTTCTACCACTACGACCTTCATACCCGGACGAAGCTCGCCCTCAATCAGGTTTTCCAGACCGTGGTCTTTGGGGCTCGAACGTACATAGACGAACGGGAGGTTCAGTTCCTCTGCCACCAATGCGCCTTGGGGAATGGCTCCTGTAGCTACACCCGCTATTGCATCCACTTCTCCAAACCGTTCCATAATGATACGGCACAACTCCAACTTGACAAAATTGCGCAAGGCAGGATAAGACAATGTCTTGCGGTTGTCACAATAAATAGGGGATTTCCAACCCGATGCCCATGTGAAAGGGTTCGCAGGCTGAATCTTTACAGCTTTTACCTTCAACAATTTTTCTGCAAATAATCTTTCCAAAGCTTTCATAACTTATTATCTGATAAATAACACTTGCAAAAATATGGAAAACCTACGTGAATATGAAATATATAACGACTTTTTTAATAAAAACTTCATTTTGCCCATGCCAATGTCGCCACACTGATACGGATTCCCCCTACCGAAGACAAGGCATCGGCGCAAGCCGTCAGGGTGGCTCCGGTGGTCAGCACATCATCCACCAGCAGGATGTGTTTCCCTTCCAGCAACGCTGCCTGGGGAGCGGTACGGAACAAGCCTTCCACATTCATCCAGCGGGCATACCCGCTCTTCTGGGTCTGCGTCGCATTGTTCCGCACCCGCCAAACCGCGTCCGTACAGACGGGAAGCCCGGTTTTCCGGGATATGCCCCGCGCCAGAAGCTCGCTCTGGTTGTATCCTCTCTGGCGCAAACGGGTGCGGTACAAGGGTACGGGCACCAGGCAATCAATTCCCTCGAAGAAGCCGGACGGGAGCAACGCGCTCCCCATCCACTCGCCCATCCGCACGCAAAGCTTTCGCCGGTTATGATACTTCATCGCATACAATACCTGAGCCACTTTCCCACCCTTGGCATAATAGAAAAGCGAAGACGCGCGCACGATGGGGAAGCGTCCCCAAAAGCAACGCTCCATTTCGTTCCCCTCCTTATTATATATAGAGGTGTAAGGCAACGACGCCGAGCAGGCCAGGCACAATCCGTCCTCGCCCTGCATCAGCCTTTTCCCGCACGACACGCAAAGCCGGGGGAAAAAGAACTCGCGGAGGTCAGTCCAGATACGCATCGTCCGAAGCCTGATGGATGTAACGCTTCACCTCGTCCAGTGTAAAGCCGCGCGACACGGCAAAGCGAATCAGCTTCATCGCGCATTCATAGTCATTTCTCCCCGTCACCTGCTTCTCCTTTTGGGCAAGCACCTCGCGCAGCATCCGGCTGTACTCGTCCTCGTCAATCTCTTCCAGCCCGGCACGGATATCTTCCGGAGGAAGGCGCTTCATCCGCAGAGCCTGCACAATCTTGTTGCGCCCCCAACGGGCAAAGCGGTACTTGTCGCGCACGAATGCCTTGCAATAGCGTGCCGTATCGATGAACCGGTCTTTCTCCAGCGATGCGAGGATGCGGGCTTTCATTTCCTCGTCCGCCCCCCACTGGTCCAGCTTCTGCTCCACCTCCATGGGGCACCGCTCGGTCTTGGCACAATAGGCTTCCGCCTTGGTTCTCAACTCGTTTTCTGTATATTCTTTCATGGTCGCACGGCTTTAATCATACGGTCGTTTCCCGACATATCCTTGCGCAAGACGATGTCCCGATAGCCTATTCCTGCCAGCAATTCCACCGTTTCCGCCCCGTATGCCTGATTAATCTCAACATATAAAACGCCGGAAGGAGCCAAATGTACAAGCCCCAACCCGGCTATTCTCCGGTAATAGCGCAAAGGGTCGCCGTCGGGCACGAAAAGCGCCAGCTCCGGTTCCCAGTCGAGCACGTTCCGCTCCATATCCGCCTTCTCGCGTTCGCGGATATAGGGAGGATTGCTCACGAATATATGTGCATGAGCCTCTGCAGGTATATGCGAGAACACATCCACCTGCCTGAAATCCACACGCACCCGGTTGCGCTCCGCATTTCTCCGGGCTATGCCGAGCGCGGCATCCGAAATGTCCCATGCGCTCACCCTCGCTCCGGGCAGGAACCTGGCCAGCGCAACGGCGATGCATCCGCTTCCCGTACCGATATCCACTATGCTCACCTCCGCCTTGCCCTGAAAATCGGACACAATCCAATCTACCAGCTCGGCGGTTTCGGGACGGGGAATCAAGACACCGGGAGCGACATGAAAGGGCAAGCCGCAAAAAGACGCTTCGCCCGTAATGTACTGGAAAGGCTCGAAACGCTTGAGACGGGAAAGAATATCTTCCAGCGCTGCGTGCTCTTTTTCCGAAAATTCCCTATCTTTGCCATCGTACAAATCGAGGGCAGAAAAACGGAACACTTCAGTGAGGATGCTTTTTGCCAATGCTTTCGCCTCCGGTTCGGGATAGAAGCCGGAAAGCGAGCGGACGATATCGATATAAACAGGATGCATAACGATGCAAAGATATAAAAAGTAAAGGACATAAGACCATGACACAAGACGAAAAATACATCAGCCGGTGTATCCAGCTGGCGAAGAACGGGCTATGCAACACCCCGCCCAACCCCATGGTGGGAGCCGTCATCGTATATCAGGACCGGATTATCGGGGAAGGCTATCACATCCGGTGCGGGGAAGGGCATGCCGAGGTCAACGCCATCGCTTCGGTGAAAGACGAGAGCCTGTTGCGCCAGTCCACCCTTTACGTAAGCCTGGAGCCTTGCTCGCACTATGGGAAGACCCCTCCATGTGCCGACCTCATCATCCGGAAAGGCATTCCGAGGGTGGTGGTGGGATGTACCGACCCCTTTCCGCTGGTATCGGGAAGAGGCATCCAAAAGCTCAGGGATGCCGGCGTAGAAGTAAAGGTAGGGGTCTTGGAGCAGGAATGCAAGGACCTCATCCGGCGTTTTGTCACCTTTAATCTCAAGCAACGCCCCTACATCACCCTGAAATGGGCACAATCGGCAGACGGCTTCATCGATGTCCTCCGCCAGGAGGGCACGCCGGTGAAATTATCCAGCCCCCTTACCTCCATGTATGTGCACAAGCTCCGGGCAGAGCATCAGGCGATTCTGGTAGGGAGGAAGACCGCCCTGCTCGACAATCCTTCGCTCACCGTGCGGGAATGGTACGGAAAGAACCCCCTCCGCCTGGTGATAGACCGGGACTTGTCTCTTCCCGCCTCGCTCCGGCTTTTCGACGGAAGCACGCCTACGTGGGTGTTCACTTCGAAAGAAAAAGCCTCCCGTCCCAACCTGACGTACGTCCGGCTGGACTTCGGGCAGGACATTCTTCCGCAAATCGCCCAAGCCCTCTGCGAAAACAAGGTGCAATCGCTCTTGGTAGAAGGAGGGAGCACGCTCCTCCAATCGTTCATCGACCGGGGGATGTGGGACGAAATCTATGCCGAACATACCTCCGCGGTACTGGGAAAAGGAGTTCCGGCACCCGCAATCCCGTCTGGAATCCCCGTCGGATACAGCACCCGGGACAATTCCGTTATCGGGCATTGCAAAAAAACGCAGAGCAAAATGCCTGATTCACCGATAAAAAAGTAAAGTTTATCCATAATTTTATATAAAACTTGACATAAAAGTACTTTAGACGAAAAAAACTTTCTACTTTTGCAACTTGTAATGCAAAGAATAGACTGAATAATGAAACTGAAATTCTTATCCATAGTATTGGCAGGCGTGATGATAACCGCCTTTTCGATGACTTCTTGCTTGAATGACGATATAGAACAGGTGACATACACCAACGAAACAAGCATCACCGAATTTTCATTGGGCACCTTGTGGTGTGAAATGGTGGGGACAGCCCAGGACGGGAGCGATTCGCTCTACATGGACACGGTTTCATTCGAAGACTATCCATTCACCATCGACCAGTTGAACCGGACCATCGAGAACCGGGATTCGCTTCCGGTGAATGTAGACATCTCGAGGGTGCTTGTCGACATCAGCGCCGACACTCCTTATATTATATATGGCAAAATCAAGGAAGCAGGCGAAGAAGCTACAGATACCCTTTGGACAAGCACCGACTCCATCGATTTCTCGGTGGCTCCCGCAGAAGGGCTTTCCTTTAAAGTATTGTCGATGAACGGCATCTACGGACGGGAATACCACGTGAAAGTAAATGTGCACAAGCAAGACCCCGACTTGCTGACATGGAGCGAAAACGAGTCGGAAGTTCCCTTCACGGCTCAGACCCTCATCCGCCAGAAAGCGGTTTACACAAACGGACGCATCTATGTGTTCGGGCAAAACGGAGACACGCCCTGCATCGAATATACCACGGTATCTGCCAACGGGAAAGCGAACGGCTGGACGCCGGTTGAGAACGTTCCGGCAAATACCAACACCTATTCTGCCATGGTATGGCAGGACAAAATCTATTTCCTTGCCGGAGGCGAGCTATACGAACTGGCGGACGATGTCCCGCAACTCTCGGCAGACTCGCCTGCCGATATCCGCCTGCAACAACTGCTGGCAAATGCCACCACCACAAACGGAGCGACCTATCTGTATGCCTATACAGAGGATAACCGATGCGTGACCTACGACGGCACGGCATGGAGCGAAGACACGCCGGACACGGCTTTACCCTCGGCAGGCCAACGCTTCTCCTATGCGGCTCTACCCCTTTCGTACAACGCCAATATCGCCCGCACCTTCCTTTTCGGAACACATACAGACGACGCGGGAAGCGAATCGGGCTTCATGGCACACCGCCTGACGAACGAAAGCACATGGAATGTGTACGACTACACACAATCGGACACGCTCCGCTGCCCGAACATAGCCGACGCGACCATGATTTATTACGACAAGAAACTATATGCCTTCGGAGGCGCAATCAACAGTGCCCAGCACGAAGACTATCAAGCCCCGTTCAGCACCTTCTTCGCTTCTACGGATAACGGACTGACCTGGAAGCCTGTGACGGAAGACGTGACATTCCCTTCGTCTTCGTTTGCCGGAAAATACGAAGCAGGCTACGCGCTGGGCGAAGGAAGCTATTCGTGCGTAGTGGACGAAAACAACTTTATCTGGATTATCTGGCACGACGGAACGATGAGCAGAGGAAGAATCAACCGGCTCGGCTTTCTTCCCAAGTGGTAAGCAAGAGACAAGACAGACATGCGATACAAAGAACTGATAGACAAATCACGGATACCGGCGCACATCGCCATTATCATGGACGGCAACGGGCGGTGGGCGAAGCAGCGCGGCATGGCTCGTTCGTACGGGCATCAGGCTGGCGCAGAGACGGTACACGCCATAGCCGAGGAAGCGGCAAGGCTGGGCGTCAAATACCTGACCCTTTACACCTTCTCCACCGAGAACTGGAAACGCCCCGCCGAAGAGGTGTCTGCCCTGATGAGCCTGCTGATGGACTCGATAGAAGAAGACACGCTGATGAAGAACAACATCCGTTTCCGCATCATCGGAGAAACGGAAAAATTGCCCGCCAATGTCTTCGAACGCCTGAACCAATGCATTGCACATACCGCGGGGAATACAGGCATGTGCCTGGTGCTGGCACTCAGCTATTCCTCGAAATGGGAAATCACCGAAGCGGTCAAGCAGATAGCCTCGCAGGTGGAAAACCATCAGCTGGCAATAGCGGATATCACCGACCAGACCATCGACCGGTTCCTGTCGACGCGTTTCATGCCCGACCCGGACTTACTGATACGCACGGGAGGCGAGATACGGCTCAGCAATTACCTGCTATGGCAATGCGCGTATTCCGAACTGTATTTTTGCGACACCTTCTGGCCCGACTTCAAGGAGGAAGAGTTCTGCAAGGCAATTTATGACTATCAACAAAGAGAACGCCGATTTGGCAAAACAAGTGAACAACTATTGAAACAATGAAAATAAAAAAGATGCGATACTGTTTTTTTCTGATTCTATTGACCCTGACCTGCATCTGTGTACCGGCGGCAAGCCATGCGCAAGAAAGCACTGCGACAGAAGGCGAGAAACCCGTTATCCTCTATAACGGAACACCCAAGAAGTATGAAATCGCCGACATCAAAGTAGAAGGAGTAAAGAACTACGAAGACTATGTATTGATAGGCATATCGGGCCTTGCCGTAGGGCAAACCATTACCGTACCGGGAGACGACATCACCGGAGCGGTGAAACGCTACTGGCGGCACGGCCTGTTCTCAGACGTGAAAATCTCCGCAGACAAGATAGAAGGGAACAAAATATGGCTCCGCATCGAACTGACCCAGCGCCCGCGCATCGCCGACATCCGTTTCAACGGCATCAAGAAAGGCGAACGCGAAGACTTGCAGGAAAAGCTGGGCAACATGGTAAAGGGCATGCAGATTACCCCGAACATGGTAGACCGTGCGAAAATCATCATCAAGAAATACTTTGACGAAAAAGGCTTCAAGAACGCCGAAATCAATATCATCGAACGCGAAGACCCCAAAGACAAGGAACAAGTGTATGTAGACGTGAACATCGACAAGAAAGAGAAAGTCAAGGTACACTTAATCACCATTGACGGAAACACCGTCCTCAGCGACAAGAAACTGAAACGCACGATGAAGAAAACCAACGAGAAAGGAAAGCTCATCAACCTCTTCCGCTCGAAGAAATTCATCGACGAACGCTATGAAGAAGACAAACAGAAGATTATCGAAAAATACAACGAGCTGGGATACCGCGATGCCATGATTGAAGTGGACAGCGTATCGCCCTACGACGAGAAAACGGTAGACATCTACATGAAGATTTACGAAGGAAACAAATATTACCTGCGCAACATCACGTGGGTGGGAAACACCGTATATCCGTCCGACCTGCTGAACCAGCAATTACAAATGAAGCACGGCGATGTATATAACCAGAAATTGCTGAACGACCGTATCACGAACGACGAGGACGCCATCAAGAACAATTACTACAACAAAGGATACGTGTTCTCGAACATCGACCCCGTGGAAGTGAATATCGACGGCGACTCCATCGACCTGGAAATGCGTGTCATGGAAGGTCCGCAAGCCAGCATCAGCCACGTACGCATCAACGGAAACGACCGCTTGTACGAGAACGTCATCCGGCGTGAGCTTCGTACCCGTCCGGGAGACTTGTTCAGCAAGGAAGCACTGGAACGTTCGTACCGTGAAATCGCCCAAATGGGGCACTTCAATCCGGAGACCATCAACCCCAACGTAGTTCCGAATTACGAGGACGGTACGGTGGACATCAACTGGGGACTGGAATCGAAGGCAAACGACCAGGTTGAGTTCTCCGCCGGATGGGGACAGACAGGTATCATCGGTAAGCTGAGCCTGAAGTTCACCAACTTCTCGTTCGCCAACTTATTCCGGAAGAACGATAATTTCCGCGGTTTCATGCCGCAAGGAGACGGACAAACCTTGACCATCAGCGGTCAGACCAACGGACGTTACTATCAGGCATATAGCGTCTCATTCCTCGACCCGTGGTTCGGAGGCAAACGCCCGAACTCGCTCTCGGTATCGGCTTTCTATTCGGTACAGACCGATATCAGCAGCCAGTACTACAACTCGGCGGTGATGAACAACTACTATAGTTTAATGTCAGGTTGGGGAAACTATTTCGGCGGCTATTACGACAATTACGAAGCTTATTATAACCCGGACAAATCCATCAAGATGTTCGGTGTATCCGTCGGCTGGGGAAAACGCCTCCGCTGGCCCGATGACTATTTCACCTTCATGGCTGAATTGTCATACCAACGCTTCATGCTGAAAGACTGGAGCTATCTGTACATCATGCTGAACAACGGACAATACATGAATACCGGTAACTGTAACAGCCTGAGCCTGAACCTGACTCTCTCGCGTAACTCTACCGATAACCCGATATTCCCGCGTTACGGTTCCGAGTTCACCGCATCATTGCAGATTACCCCGCCCTACTCGCTCTTCAGCAAGCGGGATTACTCTACCTACGGAAGAGACAACTACGACGAGGCAGCAAGCATGTACCGGTGGATTGAATACCACAAGTGGAAATTCAAATCGAAGACCTATACCGCCTTGATGGACATCCAGAAATGTCCGGTGATTATGACCCGTGCCGAGTTCGGTATCCTGGGACACTTCAACAAGTACAAGCGTTCTCCGTTCGAAACCTTCTACGTAGGCGGCGACGGCATGACGGGATACAGCTACAACTATGCTTCGGAGACCATCGCCCTGCGCGGATACGAGAACGGTGCCCTGACCCCCTACGGAAGCGAAGGATATGCTTACGTCCGCTTAGGAGCAGAGTTACGCTATCCGTTGATGTTGGAAAACTCAACCAGTATCTATGCATTAGGATTTGTTGAAGCAGGTAACGCTTGGACACAAGTATCCGACTTCAACCCGTTCAAGCTGAAACGTTCTGCGGGATTCGGTGTACGTATCTTCTTGCCTATGATTGGTATGATGGGTATCGACTGGGCATACGGATTTGATAAGATAAACGGCTCGACACAATACAGCGGAAGCCAGTTCCACTTTATTATCGGACAAGAATTTTAACCTAAAGACCCAAAGATATGAAAAGATTGATTTTCTCTGCAGCACTGCTTGTGATAAGCCTCTGTACGGCACAGGCACAGAAATTCGCGTTAATAGACATGGAATTTATCTTGAAGCATATCCCTGCCTATGAACAGGCAAACCAGCAAATGGAATCGCTGTCCCGACAATGGCAAAGCGAAATAGAAGCCAAAAGCAACGAAGCGAAAGCCCTGTATGAAGCCTATCAGAAAGAAGCCGCTTCGCTCTCCGACGCCCAACGCACCCAAAAAGAAGAAGCCGTAGTGGCGAAAGAAAAAGAGGCGGCAGAGCTGCGCCAGAAATATTTCGGCCCGCAAGGCGAAATGATGAAGAAACAACAAGAGCTTATCGCTCCCATCCAGGACCAAATCTACAACGCGGTAAAAGAAATCGCCATGGCGCAGAACTACGACGCTGTAATCGACCGCGCCTCGGCGCAAAGCATGATTTTTGCCTCTCCCCGCATCGATATCAGCAATGAAGTGCTCTCACGCTTAGGATATTCAAATTAATTTTATACATTTGCAGCCGAGTCCTAAGAAACTACGGAAAGAAACTAATTAGAAACTAAAAACAAATAGAAATTAAAGATTATGCTGAAAAAAATTGCTTTAGTACTCTTGCTCATCGCTCCGATGAGCTTGTTCGCGCAAAAGTTCGCGCATTTCAGATCAATGGACATCATCCCGGTTATGCCGGAATATGCAAAGGCTCAAACCGATATCCAAGCATTGCAGAAACAATACGAGGATGAAATCAAACGCTCGGCGGATGAGTTCAACAAGAAATTTGCTGAATACCAGCAAGAGCAACAGACGCTTCCGCAAAACATCCAGGAACGCCGTCAGAAAGAATTGCAGGAAATGCAGGAAAAGGGCATGCAATTCCAACAAGAAGCACAGCAACAGTTGCAGAAGGCGTATACGGACATGATGGACCCGATTTACAAAAAGCTGGAAGACGCCGTGAAAGCCATTGGAGCAGCCGGAGGATATACGTACGTATTCGACCTGAACCGTACAGACATCCCCTACATCGATGAAAACGTATCGAAAGACGTTACAAACGACATTAAGACCAAGTTAGGCATCAGCCTGACCGCAGTACCGGCAACACCGGCTGCACCCGCAGCGACTGCTCCGGCAAACTAATCCCCCTTCTGTTTATTCACCGCAGATTAACACAGATTCCCGCAGATTAAAACTTTAAATTCTGCGCCAATCTGCGTTAATCTGCGTTTTTGGTTTTAAATATCATGACAACCACAGGACCCATCGGCATCTTCGATTCCGGCTACGGAGGATTGACCATTCTCGCCAAAATACGCGAATTGCTCCCCCAGTACAATTACCTCTATTTAGGCGACAATGCCCGGACACCGTATGGCACGCGCTCGTTTGAAGTGGTCTACGAATTTACGCTTCAAGCGGTACGCAAGCTGTTCGGTTTAGGCTGCCCCCTGGTAATCCTTGCCTGCAACACCGCTTCGGCAAAAGCCCTGCGCAGCATCCAGCAGCACGACCTGCCTCATCTCGACCCTTCGCGAAGGGTATTGGGAGTCATCCGCCCTACGGTAGAATGCATCGGAGCACTGACCCATACCCGCCACGTAGGGCTGCTTGCGACCGAAGGCACCGTCCGTTCCCAATCCTATCCGTTGGAAATCCATAAACTGTATGCCGATATCCGGCTCACCGGCGTGCCCTGCCCCATGTGGGTGCCCTTAATCGAGAACAATGAATTCAATTCGCCCGGAGCCGATTATTTCGTGCAGAAATACCTCGGGCAACTGCTCAGCCAAGACCCGGAGATAGACACCATCATCTTAGGATGCACACACTATCCGCTCCTGTTAGAGAAAATCCGCCGTTACACCCCATCCCATATCCGGCTGGTAGAGCAAGGGAAATACGTAGCGTCCAGCCTCAAAGACTACCTGGCAAGGCATCCGGAACTGCGCACCCGATGCGAAACCGGCGGCACCTGCCAGTTCCTCACCACCGAATCCATCGAAAAGTTCCAAGAGTCGGCAAGCATCTTCCTGCATCAAGAAGTGCAAGTACGCACCGTTACCTTAGAATAAGAAACGTTTTTTTACTTGGGAATCCGTGCCCACAACGTGGGGAAGCTTTCCAGCTTTGGGAAACCGTGCCCACGCTGTTTCCGTAGAGACGATGTGGCATAATAAAATGCACAATTTAATGCCGCTTACAGTATAACATGGCTTTATTGGAGAATTAAAAAATAGGCTCTTAAAATTACGATGTTGCTTTATTTGCTATATTTGCCCCCGTTTTACGAACTAAATACCTATGAGGAATGAAAAATGAAAGGTACGAGCTGAATAAGAATTTGGCTCAAATGTTGAAAGGAGGCGTTATCATGGATGTAACGACTCCGGAGCAAGCAAAGATTGCCGAACAGGCAGGTGCAGTAGCAGTTATGGCATTGGAACGCATTCCGGCTGATATCCGTGCAGCGGGCGGAGTTGCCCGTATGAGCGACCCGAAGATGATACGTGGCATACAGGAAGCTGTCAGTATTCCTGTGATGGCGAAAGTGCGTATCGGACATTTTGTGGAAGCACAGATATTGGAAGCGTTGGAAATCGACTACATCGACGAGAGTGAAGTATTGTCGCCGGCAGATGGTGTGTTCCATATAGACAAGACCCAATTTAAGGTACCGTTCGTTTGTGGAGCTAAAAACCTGGGCGAGGCATTGCGCCGTATCGCAGAAGGTGCTTCGATGATTCGTACCAAAGGAGAACCGGGCACCGGCGATGTGATTCAGGCAGTGACTCACATGCGCAGCATGATGCGCGACATCCGCCGCGTACAGGCACTTGCCGAAGACGAACTGTACAATGAGGCCAAAGAGCTGGAAGTGCCGTTGGACTTGTTGCGGTATGTACACGAAAACGGAAAGCTTCCCGTAGTGAATTTCGCTGCCGGAGGTGTAGCCACTCCTGCCGATGCCGCCTTGATGATGCAACTGGGGGCTGAAGGTGTGTTTGTCGGTTCCGGTATCTTCAAGTCTGGCAATCCCGAAAAGCGGGCGCGCGCCATTGTCAATGCCGTGACCAACTATAACGACGCTAAGTTATTGGCAGAGGTTTCTACCGATTTGGGCGAAGCCATGGTAGGCATTAACGAAGATGAAATCACCCTGTTGATGGCAGAAAGAGGAAAATAACCGGGAAAGGATATGCTGAAAATAGGTGTTTTGGCGCTGCAAGGAGCTTTCCTTGAGCACGAACAGATGTTAGACCGCTTGGGTGTAGCACATTTTCAAATCCGCCAATTATCCGATTTGTCCTGCCCCATGGACGGGCTGATTATACCAGGCGGGGAGAGTACGGCTATCGGCAAGCTTTTGAATAGCCTGGATATGATGTCTCCGCTTAGGGAGAAGGTGAAAGAAGGATTGCCCGTATTCGGTACATGTGCAGGTATGATTCTATTGGCAAATGAAATAGAAAACGACCCGAAGCGCTACTTGCAAGTGATGGACATCTGCGTGAAACGCAATGCATACGGCCGCCAGTTGGGCAGTTTCTTCACACGTGACCTGTTTGCCGGACAAGAAATACCCATGACTTTCATCCGTGCTCCCTATATAAATAAGGCAGGCGTGCAGGTGGAAGTCTTGTCAACGGTAGACGGGCACATCGTAGCAGCACGTGAAAAGAACATGTTGGTCTGCTCGTTCCATCCCGAACTGACGGACGATACTACAGTACATGCTTATTTCATCGAGAAGATGGTTAAAAAGGTATAAGCAATTGATTTTTAACGCCGTTGTGAGTATTCTTATCCGAGATTACCACAACGGCTGTTTTTGTTCCCATCGTTTAAATAATATGAAAAAAATAAGCCGATAATTACACGGAATGCTGAAAAAATATAATTTTGCACCGGGTTTTTAGAGGCATGCTTCTTATGTGTACATCCAAGGGGTTGGGTGAAAAACAGTTCATGAATAACAATTATTTAATATATAATTTATGAAAAGAAGCATTTTTCTGATTTTATACGGGTGGTGCACCGTGCAGCTTATGGCGCAGAGTCTGACTGTAAATGGAGTGGTTTTAGACGAATCCAGCCAAGCTGTTATCGGAGCTACTGTACTGGAAGAAGGAACCGAAAACGGAACCATTACCAATTTGGATGGCGAATTTACCTTGCAAGTAGAGAAAGGCAAGGCGTTGGTAATCAGTTATATCGGTTTTGAGACACAGCGCGTACGGGCGGTGAATGAAAAGCAATTGAAAATCATTCTTCACGAAGATTCCGAACTCTTGGACGAAGTGGTTGTAGTAGGCTATGGCGTAAAGCAGAAGCGTTCCACGATGACTACGGCTATTTCGAAAATGGACCAGAAAGTCTTGCAGAACGCAGCTCTTTCTAATGCGGCACAAGCCTTGCAGGGTACTGTCAGCGGCTTGCGTGTAACGAATACTTCCGGAGCGCCGGGAAGCGCGCCTACCATCGTATTGCGTGGCGGGGCAGGAATAGAAAGCGCAGGTTCCCCCTTGGTGGTAGTCGATGGTGTAGTCCGTTCCATGGACGACATCAACCCTTCCGACATCGAATCAATTCAGGTACTGAAAGACGCGGCTTCAACGGCGATTTATGGAGCGCGTGCCAATAATGGTGTGATTTTAGTGCAGACGAAGAAAGGGAAAGCCGGACATACCCAAGTCTCTTATAAATTTAAAGGAGGCATGAACTTTGCCCGTAAAGGTTACGAATACATGGATGCCGAGAATTACATCCGTTTCGGACGGTTGGGGCGCATGTACTCGGGCGGAAGCATTACGGATATCGACAATACAAGAGGATATGGCGCGGCATACGGAGCCAATAATCCTAACCAGTATGCAATCCGGTATTTAGACGGAAACGAGAGCCTGTTGCAGGAGGGTTGGAAGCAGATGACCGATCCGGTAACAGGCAGGCAAATCGTATTCAAGGATTACGGGACTACCCTGCGTGACGAGGTGTACAAAGACCCTGCTTTTACACAAGACCACTACTTGAGCTTTAACGGAGGAAGCGAAAAAGGCACGTTCGCCGCATCGTTAGGGTATTATTCCGAAGACGGAACGGTAAAAGGCACGGAATACCGCCGGTTCAGCGGTACGTTGAACGGGAATTATAAGGTATTGCCCATTTTGAATATCAAAGGAGGAGTAAGTTTTTCCACCTCTACTGCTCCGGAATTGTATTACGACGACATGGCAGACCTTTTCGAGCGTATGCAGAGTATGGAACCTACCTGGAAACCTTTCTTCGACGACGGGTCGCCTAATTATGGCTACGGCAAGCGTGACGGTAATCCGCTCTATTGGCTGGACAAACTGACGAATAAGAACAATACACGTAAGACAACGCTGAATATCGGCGCCGATTTGGAACTGATAAAAGACAAGCTGTTCTTGCGCGAGAACAGTTCGGTTTATTATGAAGACTATACAAGGGAATTGTTCGATAAGGAATACCGTGACTATTGGAACGTGAATACAGAACGGAAGGCTTCGTTTGATTATCAGCGCACCATCCAGCAGCAGCATAGCGTGCAGCTGGAATATACCGATACGTTTAAAGAAGACCACAATTTCTCGGCAATGCTGGGAGGGGAATATTTTGAGAATCAGTATACCGAATACAGCGGAACCGGCCAGGGAGCACCTTTCGATGATATTCCTACCCTGAACGCATCGGGAAACGAAAATATGACTGCGTATTCATACCGTGAAGGCTACCGCATCGCTTCGTTCTTCGGACGGGTGACTTACGATTACAAACGCCGGTATTTGTTTACGGCTGTAGCCCGCTACGATGGCATTTCCCGTTTGTCCGACAACCGCTGGGGATTCTTCCCAGGGGTGTCTGCCGGTTGGAATATCCACGAAGAAGCTTTCTTCCACGACAGCCCGCTTGCCAGCGTGATTTCTACGTTAAAGCCTCGTATCTCGTACGGTATCAACGGAAACGTGAACGGCATCAACAATTACGATGTCTACGGACTTTACGGACAAGCCAGCGGCACGCATCCTTATAACGGAGTGAATGGCATCCTGAATACGGCAGTCATCAATTCGCAGCTGCGATGGGAAAAGAGTAAGTCTTTCGAGGCGGGTTTGGACCTCGGTTTCCTGAACAACCGCTTCAACCTGATTCTGGACTATTACAACCGCACCACATCCGACCTGCTGACCGACGTGAACCTGCCGGGATATACAGGCTTTGATTCGTTCAAGACCAATTTGGGAACCTTGCGCAACAGTGGTTTCGAGGTGGAAGGCAACTTGAACCTGATAACCAACCCGAAGGGATTCAACTGGAATTTCTCTTTTAACGCTTCGTATGTGTTCAATAAGATTGTGAAATTGCCCGATAATGGCAATGAGAACAACCGTCAGGGCGGATCTCAAGTTTGGGACCCGGCATCTCAACAGGTCATTTGGGTAGGAGGATACCAGGAAGGTCATACGTTGGGCGATATTTATGCATATCAGCAGGTAAAAATCTTGAGAGACGAAAGCGAAGTGGCACAATTGGCAGGAAACCGTATGGATATGATTGCAGGACTGTACGGGCCGAATGTCAGCGAGGCAGACCGCCAACGTTACGGACTGACCAAGCCGATTGAAGCCGGCGATGTGCTTTGGGCAGACTTGAACGGCGATAATGTCATTGACCAGCTGGACCGCGTAAAGGTCGGAAACATCTATCCGAAATGGACCGGCGGCTTCAGCACTACCCTTTCGTATAAAAATGTCTCGCTTTACGGGCGGTTCGACTTTGCAGTCGGGCATACCATCTTGAACATGGTGGCGATGCGTTCTATCGGGCAGTCGGTCGGATTCAAGAACATCATTGCCGACGGGCTGGATTGCTGGACAAGCGAAAATCCGGATACAGACCTGCCTAAGTCATACTACGATGATTCCACCAATAAGAAGAATCTTTACCGCGATACGGCAGGAAGTGACATTACGAGCGTAGACAACCGTAGTTCCCGTTTCTATGAAAAGGGCGACTATTTGGCTTTGCGTGAATTGACATTGAGTTGGAAGCTGCCTGAGAAATGGGTTTCCAAGATTCATAGCACCGATGTTTCATTGTATATTACAGGGCAGAATCTGTTTTACATTACGGGATATAGCGGCACGTCTCCCGAAGCTCCGTTGGTTTATCCGGGAGTCGATACCGGACGTTATCCGACTCCGCGTACCGTATTGGTCGGTGCGTCTATTTCATTCTAACTTTAAAAAACGTATGATGATTATGAAGAAAACAATACAGATGTCAGTTTTGGGCGTGATAGCGGCATGCTCATTTAGCAGTTGCCTGGATATGACCCCAATCAGCGAAATTACCGATGAAAATATGTGGAAGAACGAAGGGCATTTCACTTCCTTCATGTATGGCATACACAGCCGCTTGCGTGATGCCGATGCGCAAAATCTGTTTATGTTGGGCGAATTGCGTTCGGACATTTACAATACAGGCATCGGCTGGACGGGCGAAAGCAATCAGGTAGAAGAAATCACTTCCAATACACTGACCGAAGAACGTCCGGGCATTGAGAATTACGGCGGACTGTATTACAATATCAATCAAATCAACCTGTTTCTTTCACGGGCTGAAACCACAGACTTATTAAGTGAAGCCGACCGCAATTATTACTTGGGCGAAGCGTATGGGCTGCGTGCCTTCTATTATTTCCATTTATTGCGCTCGTGGGGCAATGTGGTATGGAATGCCGACCCCAGTTTAGGTTTTGAAGTAGGCAACTTGGAGCGTCCGGCTACGGATGCGTCAACCGTAATGCAGTATATCAAAGACGATATTGCGTCATCTGAAACAGCTTTTGGAGACGATTATTCGTTCCGTGCCGGGCGTTCGTTGTGGTCGAAGGCGGCAACACTGACTTTAAAAGCGGAAGCTTACCTTTGGTCCAGCAGGCAAATGAATGGCGGAACGGCTGATGCACAGACAGCTTTAGAGGCGTTGAACGATGTGCAGACGCATATCTCGCGTACAGAATTGGATTTGCTGCCCGATTTTGCCTCTGTGTTCGATTACGAAAATAAGGGCAATAACGAAATTATCTTCTCGCTGCATGCGGCTTACAACGAGGCGGATTTGTTTAACGGAGAATGGCGCAACCGCATGGTGCCGCAACAGACCACGTTGAGCAGTTATTACGAAAGCGACGGTTCGCCCATCAGCCTGAACTTTAACGGCAATGTATATTATCCGCTCCGCAAAGAACTGTACAGCCAGTTTGATGAAGCAGACACACGCGTGAGCGGAACATTGCGGGCTGTTTATAGCAAAGACGAATCAGGAACGGTTGCATACATCGGTTGTTTTGCTTATAAATTCCGGGGCATGACACCTGCCGGCGCTTCATACCGGGAGTTTTGCGACGATTACCCCATTTACCGTTATGCCGATGTGTTATTGCTGAAGGCAGAGGCGGAAGCGGTACTTGGCAGTGACCCTACAGAAGAGATCAATCAGATTCGTCAGCGGGCGTATGCCGGAGCGTACGAGGAAACGTCAATGGGTTATCCGCATCTGGCAGGAGACAACGAAGGAATCAACGAAGTGCTTTTGCGTGAACGTTTGCGTGAGTTTATGTTCGAAGGAAAACGCTGGTACGACCTTCGCCGTTTCGGACAAGAATACGTCATGAAATATTCGTCCTTGCAAAACCCGGACCATTTGCTTTGGCCCATCGATACAGACACCATGACAGATAATCCGGCATTGACACAAACACCGGGATACGAATAAGTTTGTGAGTTTTTAAGTTTATGAGTTTTTGAGTTTATCATATTGTTTGTATATTCGCAATTGGATTTTTACCACAAAGGACACAGCGTTTTTCTCTAAAAAAATCATTCCTTTGTGATACTCTGTGCCCTCTGTGGTAAAATCCAACAAAACTCACAAACTTAAAAACTCAAAAACTCATGAAACACGTATTAATCGCAACCCTGCTTCTGCCCCTGATGGCGTGCGGAGGAGGACAAACACAGGCAACCGCCGAAGTTACCCAAGACAGTGTAAAGAATCAAGTAGTGGAAACTATCATGACACGCCGCAGCATCCGCCAGTATAAGCCGGAAGCCGTAGCGCGTGAGAAGATGCAGACGATTGTGGAATGCGGCATCAATGCGCCCAATGCCATGAACCGCCAGCCGTGGGAAGTCCGGGTAGTGGATAATCCCGACTATATCAACGGTGTGACCGAATTGTATAAAAAAGCCAATCCGAAAGCTGCGGCGGATTCTACTTTCCGCAATATGTTCCGCAATGCTCCGACTGTAGTCTTTATCGGACACGATAAGGAATCGGAAAGTTCTCCGTTCGATTGTGGGCTGCTGGCAGAAAACATGATGCTTTCGGCATGGTCAATGGGTATCGGCAGTTGTTGCTTAGGAAGTCCGGCACGCTTTATGAAAAGTCCCGAAGCCGCAGAATACCTGAAGAAGCTGAACTTCAGCGAAGGCTACGAATTGCTTTACTGCATCGGTTTCGGCTATCCCGATGAGGCTCCCGCAGCCAAACCGCGCGAAGCAGGCAAGATTCAGTTTATCGAGTAAATTATCTTCTCCGCCGCATAGGCTTATCCTTTTTCGCCATTGAATGCGGCTATACAATGGGCATAAAAAATGGGAGAACGCTTTCTCCCAACCTTGTTAACCTTAAATCTAATACTATGAAAAAAATCACTTTGCAAATATAGTTATTCCGTTTGATTCTTCCAATATTATACAAGGATATTACAAATAGTTTAAAATTCTTTTGCATAGGTGCAACCCCTCCATACCACACACGTCATAAGTTTTGATGAATATCCGCATTTTTCCCAATTGCCCTGTAGGGACATTCATAAAAATTCTTCATAAAAAAGCGAGTTGACAAGAAGACTTGGATTTAAATCCTTATCAACTTGTCAACTCGTCAACTATCCAGTGCCTAGTACCTAGTCAACTGGTACCTGGCACCTAAAAATCATCAGTCTTTCAGTTTTGCCTTGATAAAGTCGCGGTTCAAACGAGCGATGTTGCTGATTGAAACGTTCTTAGGACATTCAGCTTCACAAGCACGGGTATTGGTACAGTTACCGAAGCCCAGTTCGTCCATCTTGGCAATCATAGCCTTTGCACGGCGAAGTGCTTCAGGCTTTCCTTGCGGCAACAGGTTCAGCTGGCTAACCTTTGCTGATACGAACAGCATTGCCGAACCGTTCTTACAAGCAGCTACACATGCGCCACAACCGATACAAGAAGCAGCATCCATCGCTTCGTCAGCCACTTGTTTCGGAATCAGGATAGCATTGGCATCCTGAGGAGCGCCTGTACGTACACTGATGAAACCACCAGCCTGCATGATCTTGTCGTAAGCCGTACGGTCTACCATCAAGTCTTTGATAACCGGGAAACCAGCCGAACGCCACGGTTCAACGGTAATGACATCGCCATCGTGGAAACGGCGCATATAGAGCTGGCAGGTAGTAGCACCTGTTGCAGGTCCGTGCGGATGTCCGTTAATATACAGAGAACACATACCGCAGATACCTTCACGGCAATCGTGATCGAATACTACCGGTTCTTTACCAGCCTCAACCAACTGCTCGTTCAAGATATCCAACATTTCCAGGAACGAAGTATCGCCCGGGATATCTTTCATCTGGAATGTATCGAAATGACCTTTTTCCTTCGGTCCGTTCTGACGCCAAATTTTCAGCGTAAATGATATATTTTTGTCCATTTTACTTAGAATCTTTAATTGTTTAACTTCACAGATTAGCTCTTGTAGTTACGAGTCTGTACCTTAATAGCTTCGTAAACCAGCGGTTCCTTGTAGAGAACCGGAGCTTTATCATCCGAGCCTTGGTATTCCCAGCAAGATACATAGAAATAGTTGGCATCATCACGTTTGGCTTCGCCTTCTTCGGTCTGATATTCTTCACGGAAGTGACCGCCGCACGATTCGTTGCGGTTCAAAGCATCGTAGGCAATCAGTTCACCCATGGTGATGAAGTCATTCAAGCGGATAGCCTTATCCAATTCTACGTTCAGACCTTCTTTCTTGCCCGGAATGAACAAGTTGGTTTCGAATTCCTTGCGGATTTCTTTCAGTTTGGTCAAAGCAGTTTTCAAACCAGCTTCGGTACGTCCCATACCTACATATTCCCACATGATGTGACCCAGTTCCTTGTGGATAGAATCTACCGAGCGTTTGCCCTGGATTCCCATCAGGTGGTCAATCTTAGCCTGGACAGCCTTTTCTGCTTCCTCAAATTCCGGCAAGTCGGTAGAGAAGCGGGGAACAGTGATTTGGTCTGCCAGATAGTTCTGGATGGTGTAAGGCAATACAAAGTAACCATCAGCAAGGCCTTGCATCAAGGCAGAAGCACCCAGACGGTTTGCACCGTGGTCGGAGAAGTTACATTCGCCGATAGCAAACAGACCCTTAATGGTAGTCTGCAATTCGTAGTCTACCCAGATACCACCCATGGTGTAGTGGATAGCCGGATAAATCATCATCGGGTTGTAATATTTTACGCCGTTGATTTCGTTTGCCAATTTGCCCGGGTTCACATCGGTGATTTCTTCGTACATATCGAAGAGGTTTCCGTAACGCTGGCGCACTACATCCAATCCCAGACGTTCGATACTTTCAGAGAAGTCGAGGAATACAGCCAAGCCGGTATTGTTGACACCGAAACCGTGGTCGCAACGTTCCTTAGCCGCACGGCTGGCAACGTCACGCGGAACCAAGTTACCGAATGCCGGATAACGGCGTTCCAAGTAATAGTCACGGTCTTCTTCCGGAATGTCACTGCCTTTCTTGGTACCAGCCTGCAAAGCCTTGGCATCTTCCAGCTTCTTCGGAACCCAGATACGACCGTCGTTACGCAACGATTCAGACATCAAAGTCAACTTAGACTGCTTGTCGCCGTGTACCGGAATACAAGTCGGGTGAATCTGCACGTATGCCGGATTAGCGAAGAACGCACCTTTACGGTAGCAGGCCATTGCAGCCGAGCAGTTACATGCCATCGCATTGGTAGACAAGAAGTAAGTATTACCGTAACCACCGGTAGCGATAACTACAGCATGTGCAGCAAAACGTTCCAGTTTACCGGTTACCAGATTCTTGGCAATGATACCGCGGGCACGGCCGTCGATGATTACCACATCTTCCATTTCATAGCGAGTGTACAGCTTGACTGTGCCTGCACCTACCTGACGGCTCAATGCCGAGTAAGCGCCCAACAGCAACTGCTGTCCGGTCTGTCCTTTGGCATAGAATGTACGTGACACCTGTGCTCCACCGAACGAACGGTTTGCCAGCAGACCTCCATATTCGCGTGCGAAAGGTACACCCTGAGCCACGCATTGGTCGATGATGTTGTTCGAAACCTCAGCCAAACGATAAACGTTTGCCTCACGTGCACGATAGTCACCACCTTTTACAGTATCATAAAACAGACGATATACAGAGTCGCCATCGTTCTGATAATTCTTTGCAGCATTGATACCACCTTGAGCAGCGATAGAGTGAGCGCGGCGCGGAGAATCCTGAATACAGAAGTTAAACACACGGAAGCCCATTTCGCCCAAAGAAGCGGCTGCAGAAGCACCTGCAAGACCTGTTCCTACCACGATGATATCCAAACGACGTTTGTTGGCGGGGTTCACCAGTTTCTGGTGAGCTTTATAGTTGGTCCATTTTTCAGCTATCGGACCTTCAGGAATTTTAGAGTCGAGTATATTAGCCATAATTGTTTTCTTTTTTAGTTGACTAGGAACTAGTTGACTAGTTGACTAGGTTTTTTCATCCTTAATATAAAGTATCTGTAACCTAGTACCTAGTACCTGTAACCTAGTGCCTACATTATAAATTCTTCACAAAAAATACTACCGCAACCAGCATGAAGCCCAGCACGATAATCGTAGAATAAATGTTAGAGATGCACTTCCAACGGTTGATCCAGATGGTGTTGTTCCAGCCTAATGTCTGCATAGAGCTCCAGAAACCATGAGTCAAGTGGAACCACAAAGCGCACAACCAAACGATGTACAGAACGAAGAATACCGGATTAGAGAAGGTCTGCACAATGTAACCGTAACCGTCGGTTGCTTCCAGACCGCCCATCATCGGATTGCCTATCAATTCGGCAAACATCATGTTGTACCAGAAGTTGAACAAGTGCAACAGCAAGCCCAGGATGACAATCACACCCAAAGCCAACATGTTCTGAGAAGCCCATTCCACAGTTTTAGGCTTTGCACTCACCGCATAACGTTCGTTACCACGTGCGGCACGGTTCAACATCGTCAGCCAGAAAGCGTAAACGATGTGAATTACAAACAAGGCAGCTAACGCCAAGGTACCTATCAAAGCGTACCAGTTAGTACCCAAGAATTCACATACTGTGTTATAACCTTCCGCCGAAAACAGTGCAACAAGGTTCATCAACATGTGAAATGTAAGAAACAGGACAAGGGCGATACCTGTTACGCTCATCACCACTTTCCTTCCAATAGATGAATTACTTAACCACATAAATGATTGAATTTAAATTATTTAATTGTTTGAACTAAAATATCCTCCAGTACGGTCTGTTACACGATGCAAAATTAGAAGATTTATTGAGATAACACAAGCAATTACGGAAATAATTCTTTAAATGTTTGTTGCGAGTTGAAAATAGCACAGGGACCATAGCAGACAAGCACAGAAAACCACGGCATTGATTCCATAAGCTATGCAATATCCGCTTAAAGAAATCCGTGGTTTTCTGTGCTTGTCTGCTATGGTCTCTGTGCTAAGACAGATTATTTTCTCATGTTCCGAATCAGGCTTCCTGCCCCTCCGAAAGGAAGGTATGCATTTTCCAGACGGGTGCCGGCTAACTTTTGAGCCATTAGAATACGCGCAGTAGCATACACATCGGTCAGTATGGCCTCGATGAAACCATTAGGGAACTTATATTGGTGCGTACCTTTTTGCGGGCTGGTGGTATGTTCCAGATTGCTCAGGCTATCTACCTCAAGCGTAAACCGGAAACGCAAAGCGGCTGCCACTTCTTTGGCAGGCGTTACATACCCTACGTGCGCTACAATCGTAAGCAAATTCTTATTAATGTCAGAAAGCAACTCAAAACCCATTTGCGGAGCCAATGCTTTCGAGGCATCAGCCAATATTTCATCGTTGCGTGTAAAGCCGTCTTCGGCAATTCTTTTCAGGCTAACTTTCAGTTCGTTCATAAGCTCGAATTAAGATTGTTAATTAAAACTGCGCAAATGTATATAAAAAGGATTGATTTCTTATCGATTTGACTATAAATTTTTATTTTATTGTCATTCGCTTGACAAATTAGGCGTTGACAAGCCAGTTTAAAGAAGCAAAAAAGCGGTTCCCGGATAATCAGAGCGGAAGTTCAGGAAGGCTGTCTACAGCTTGCTGCATTTGCTTATCGATAATATGGATGTATTTCTCGGTATGGCGTGTGCTGGAATGTCCGGCAAGCGATGCAGCAGTCTTAATATTGGCACCCCGAGCCATAATCAGCGTAATAAATGTATGGCGTGCACAATGAAAAGAGATGTGTTTACGTAAGCCGGCATGGATAGTCCATTCATTCAGAATCCGTAAGCTATAAGAATGGGAAGGCAATTCGAAGACCAAATCATTGCCTCTGCCCTGGCGCTCGTGCAATAGCCGCAACGCATTGTCATTCAGATACAGATGTAGAACCGCCTTTTGAGAATGCCCTGCCACTTTTTTCTGGATAAGCATCAGGTGGCGTTGCTGGAAATCGATATTCTTATAACGAAGTTCTAATATGTCACACCATCTTAACCCGCTTTGACAGGAAAACAAGAAAGCCCGTTTCACTTCGCTATTCCGGCAAGGGGTCTTGGCCAGTTTGACAAGTTCTCGGGTAGACAGGATTTCTTTTGTCACGGCGTTGTTTTGCGGCATACGGATTCCTTTGGCTGGGTTGGATGCCAGGAAATGCTCTTCGACGCAATAATCCAGACAGACTTTGAATTTTTTAAAGTAATTGACCGGAGTGCTGCCCCTCAATTTCTCTTGCAGGAAGATAAAAAAGGAATTACAAAACCTACGTGTGATTTTCGCCATAGGCAGGGCTGAAGAATGAAACTGCTCCAAATAAGTGAACATCGCTTGTACCATCCGGCAATCTTTCCGGTGATAATGAATCCGGTAGTCGGAAATCAAATGAAAAAAGTCGCAAGTAGCCACATGTTCCGGACGTTGTTCGCTTTTCGGGTGAAAAAAAGAAGGCAGTTGGTTCCAATAGTTGTGATGGAGGCAATCTATCTCCCGACGCGCCCGCAACAGGCGGGCAAGTTTCAGTTTTGCCTGATTAGCCAAGCGTGCTTCTTTACTCGTAGGCGCTTCCAACGTAATGCCCAGGCTCTCTTTATAGCGTTTTCCAGCGACATTACAGTCCAGGTAAAGCGAAAAGCGCCCTTTGGTCAGTTTTCTTTTAGATAATAAGATTCCCATAAGGCTTCTACAAAAAAAGGGCTGCCTATTTAAAGACAGCCCTTCGGTTATAAAAAATTAAAGTTTATTCGGCAATACAAATCGTAACGCGGTTTTCTTCGATTACATTAAACGGTTGTTCGGTATCACCTTTATAATCAATTGTAATACGGTCGGCTGCAATGCCTTCTGCTTTCAGTGCTTCTGCAACTGCCTCGGCACGTTCTTGCGATAACTTCTTGTTGATACGTGCATTTCCGGTATTCTTGTCGGCATATCCGCAGAGAGAAACTTTAGCGTCAGTATGTTCTTTCAGGTAAGCTATGAGGTTATTGACTTTGCCTTGTTCCGAGCTGCGGATTTCAGATGAGTTGATGAGGAAGAAGATGTTCTGCTTCATCGGCTGTACCTTTACAGGTTCCGGAGCGGGAGCAGGTTCTTCTTTCTTTTCTTCTACGACAGGTGCCGGAGCAGGAGCGGGAGCGGGTTCATAATAAACCGGCTCGGTACGCGTGTAAGTTTTTCCGAATTTGAACGTGAATCCAGCCAAGGCATTAAACTGCCAGTCGGAATTACCGGCTTTCTTTGAATTGTACTTGTCTGACATCGTGTTGGCATTCACCTCGATGTTGAAGAATACATGGTCGCTGATGCGTAAGTTCGTGCCCAAGCCGAAACGGCCTACTACATTTACTTTGCTATCGCGCCACAAGTATTCCAAGCGGTGTCCGGCATCGTTCAAGGCTACGGCTTCATCGTTGTTGAATGCTCCGTTCACGCCGATACCTCCGAACAGGTATGCGTTAAAGAAACGTGTCGGGTTGTAACCGCAGAACAGATTACTTAAGTCAAGTGTGGCATCTACATTTCCCTGCAAGTAATTATACTTGTAAATCGTTTCAGGGCTTACCCATGCACCCTTAGCTTCCCAGCCACTCAGACCGGCACGCAGTCCCCACAACGGAGTGAATTGGTAACCGAAGTTCAATGCAGCGGCTGGAGAAATCAGGTCTCCGAATTTGGCTTCTCCCACAGTATGCGAAGCACCAGCTTGTACTTGCATGAACCAGTGCGGATTAAATACAGTCTTGCCTTCTTCTTTAATCTGGCGTGTCTCGGTGTTGCCATCAGTCTGGGCAAACGCTGCAATCGTGCTTAATCCAAGTACGAGTGCGGTAAGATTTCTTCTTAGTTTCATAATCTTTTTATTTTTGTGTTATACAGATATTGCTTACCAAAAGTAAAGGTATAAAAAAAACAGATAGCTTGTTTCTTTTTCGGTAGTTTTTTATTTATTAATTTTTAAATTTATTATTAAGCGAACAAATAACCCGAGGGGTTAGTTCATCCTTTTGTCACCTTTTCTTATCAAAAAGCGGTGCATGCTCCGCGCTGATTTTCCGAATGCCTTGCTGGGAAGCGATAAAGCTTCCGCCCAACACACGGTTCCCGTCATAGAACACCGCCGATTGCCCGGGGGTAATAGCAGAAGCCTCCACGGCAAATCTTACCAGCAAATAGCCGTTCTCAGGCAATTGGACGACTTGACAAGGAATCGGGCGGCTTCGGTACCGGATGCGCACCGAAAGATTCGGGCATGCCAAAAGCTCCTCTATATCCGGAGCCACGGGCGGTTCTGCCAGCATGTATTCGGTTCTCAGCTGATCGGCATCTCCCAACATGACCGTGTTCTTCTCGGGATTAATTTTCAATACGTATGCCGGTTCGCCCAGTGCGATGCCCAATCCTTTCCGCTGGCCGATGGTGTAATAGGCAAATCCTTTATGCTGCCCCAACTTTACCCCTTTGCTGTCTACGAACCATCCCGGACCGATACGCTCATCGATATCGGGACAATGTTCACGCAGGAACTCCCGGTAATCCTTGTCGATAAAGCAAATCTCCATGCTTTCCCCTCCTTTCGCTTTCGCCTCAAATCCTTTATGGGCAAGGTATTCGCGGACCTTTTCCTTGGTCATTCCGCCCAAAGGGAACAGCATCCGGCTTAAAATCTCTTGCGGAAGTTTCCAGAGGAAATACGACTGGTCTTTGGTGGCATCGTCGCCAGTCACAATGTAAAACCGCCCGTTCCGTTTCTCGATTTGGCAATAATGCCCTGTAGCTATCCATTGGCATCCGGTACGGTCTGCCCATTCGCATAAAATGCGTTCCTTAAAGAGCGGGTTACACAACACACACGGATTCGGGGTACGCCCGCGCATGTATTCATCGATAAAGTATTGCACGATGACTTTCCTGAACTCTTCGCGCACATCCGCCACATGGTGTTCAATGCCAAGCCGGGCGGCAACGGCTTGCGCTTCCAATATCTCGTCGGGTTGTTCTTGTCCGGGAGTAGAGAAATGAGAAGGGATATCCCAGGTGCGCATGGTCACTCCTACCACTTCATATCCTTGCTCTTGCAACATGATGCAAGTGGCAGAGCTGTCTATGCCTCCGCTCATTCCTACTAATACCCGTTTGTCTTTTGTCATATTTTGTTCTTTTTAGGGGTTATCACTCCGCTTCGCTCCGTCAGGAGCCAAAGCGATTTGTAAATGCAACTATATGCAACGGACATTCCAGCTATATCCGTTTGCCTTTGCACCTATATGCATCAGCCTCTGCTCATAAGAACAATTCCGGTTCACGCCGTGCGCTGAAGTTCTCATGCAGGAATGCAGCAAAGGGGTTATCATAGACGCGTGCCCCGTTCGGGCAAGCTTTTACGCAGGCACAGCAACGGATGCAGCGGCTGATGTCTGTCTCTATCACGTTTTCGGCATTGAGCCGGATGGCATGCGTGGGACATACCTCAACGCATTCCCCGCATCCGAAACAGTTTTCCGTACACACCGGAGCCGAAGGCTTTCCGCTCATCAGGGGTTTGTACGGAACATTTCCCTTGATATAAAACGTCGGGACAGGGAGAGTTGTTCGCTCCAGCTTCAACAAACTTTCTTTTCCGAAGCGGCGGGCAATGCCAAGGTCCGCCTCATCCGGCCTGCCCATAGCCACGGGCAATGCAGGCGTGCTATAGCTATGCTCGCCGATGAAAGCCCCTGCGGACAGAGGCGTAAAGCCCAATTCAATCGCCGTATCGCGCAACTCTACCAGTGCATCTTCGTAATCCCGGTTCCCGTAAACCACAGCCAATATAACCGGAGCATTCGTCCCTTTCAAGCGTTTCATGCGCTGCAAAGCAATCGGAGCCACCCGTCCGCCATATACAGGAGCGGCAAGTATGGTCAGCGAACCGTTGATTTCAATCGTAGAAGTGCTTTCGTCCAAAGTCAGGTCAGTCTCGATACGTCTTTCCATGCCGATGCCCTCACCAATGGCACGGGCTATTTTTTCTGATGTATGGGTCGGCGAGAAATAAACAATGTGGGTTGTTTGAAATGTAGTCATATTGTTAATTGATTAGTTAACTTGTCACCTGAAATAATACAAAAGTAATAAAATAACTCAGATTATTCATTACCTTTGCATGAGATTCAGAAAGAAAATTATGGAAGAACAATTCGACATACGCGATTATAAGCCTACCGGAAAGGAGCGTGATTTCGAGAACGCGCTGCGTCCGCTTCAGTTTGAAGACTTTAGCGGGCAAGATAAGGTGGTGGATAACCTGCGTATTTTTGTAAAGGCGGCACGGCTTCGTGCCGAGGCGCTTGACCATGTATTGCTGCACGGCCCTCCCGGACTGGGGAAGACTACGCTGAGCAACATCATTGCCAATGAACTGGGCGTAGGGTTCCGTGTCACATCCGGTCCGGTACTGGACAAGCCCGGCGACCTGGCAGGAGTCCTGACCAGCCTGGAACCGAACGATGTATTGTTTATCGATGAAATACACCGCTTGAGTCCGGTCGTGGAAGAATACCTGTATTCGGCGATGGAAGACTACCGGATAGACATCATGATAGACAAAGGCCCGTCGGCACGCAGCATCCAGCTCGACTTAAACCCGTTCACCCTGGTAGGAGCAACGACCCGAAGCGGCTTGCTGACCGCACCGTTGCGGGCACGCTTCGGCATCAACTTGCACTTGGAATACTACGAAGACAGCACGCTGACCAAAATCATCTTGCGCTCGGCAAAGATACTGGGGGTGCCTTGTGATACGGAAGCGGCTGGAGAAATTGCCTCACGAAGCCGCGGAACGCCCCGTATCGCCAACGCTTTGCTCCGGCGGGTGCGTGATTTCGCGCAAGTGAAAGGATCCGGACGCATCGACTTGAAGATTGCCCAGTTCGCATTGGAGGCATTGAACATAGACCGTTACGGCTTGGACCAGATAGACAACAAGTTGCTTTGCACCATCATCGACAAGTTCCGGGGCGGTCCTGTAGGATTGACCACCATTGCTACGGCATTGGGAGAAGACCCCGGCACGATAGAAGAAGTATACGAACCCTTTCTTATCAAGGAAGGCTTCTTGAAGCGTACACCCCGCGGAAGGGAAGTGACCGAACTGGCATACCAGCATCTGGGCAGAAGCCGGTGGAATGAACAAAAAACATTATTCGATTGAGCGTGTTTGATTTCACCACAGAAGGCACAGAGTATCACAGAGGAAATAAAATATCTCTCCGTGTCCTCTGTGGTGAATATAAAACAAGCGCAGATTATAAACTAATTGACATCTATGGCTGGACTGAAATCATTGGCTAAAGATACGGCAATCTACGGACTGAGCAGCATTGTCGGACGGTTTTTGAATTATTTGCTGGTGCCTCTCTATACGGCGGTCATCCCGGCTGTATCGGGCGGTTATGGCGTAGTGTCGAACGTGTATGCCTATACGGCACTGATATTGGTATTGCTGACTTTCGGCATGGAAACAGGGTTCTTCCGCTTTGCCAACAAGACCGATGCCGACCCGAAACATGTGTATGCCAATGCGCTGTTGTTTGTGGGCGGATTATCTCTGTTGTTTGTCGCACTTTGCCTTGCGTTCATCCATCCGTTATCTGCCTTTCTGGAATACCCCGACCATCCTGACTACATCGCCATGATGGTGATTGTAGTGGCACTCGATTCGTTCCAGTGCATCCCTTTCGCATATTTACGTTATCAGAAAAAGCCGATGAAGTTTGCTGCCATCAAGTTATTCAACATCATCGGGAATATCGTGCTGAACCTTTTCTTCCTCTTGTTATGCCCCTATATATATAAGGTGTCGCCCGAAACAATCAGCTGGTTCTACCGCCCCGATTATCTGGTGGGTTACATTTTCGTATCCAACCTTATCATGTCGGCGGTGCAGATGTTCTTCTTTATCCCCGAACTCAAAGGCTTTTCTTACCGGTTGGACCGTCCGTTGATGAAGCAAATGGTGAGTTATTCATTCCCTATCCTGATATTCGGGTTAGTAGGTATTTTAAACCAAACGGTAGACAAGATGATTTATCCATTCTTGTTCGATGACCGGCAAGAAGGTTTGGTGCAGCTGGGCATCTATAGTGCGACAAGTAAGGTGGCGATGGTCATGGCGATGTTTACACAAGCCTTCCGCTATGCTTACGAGCCTTTTGTCTTTGGCAAGAACAAGGAAGGAGATAACCGGGAAATGTACGCCAAGGCAATGAAATACTTCTTTATCTTCTCGCTTCTGGCTTTTCTTGCGGTGATGTTCTACATGGACATTTTGCGCTATCTCATTGCCCCCGACTATTGGGAAGGACTGGGTGTCGTGGCAATTGTGATGGGAGCGGAAATCTTGAAAGGCATTTATTTCAACTTGTCGTTCTGGTACAAGCTGACCGATGAGACAAAGTGGGGGGCTTATTTCTCCATCATCGGTTGTGCCGTTATCCTGATACTGAACATCTGGCTGGTTCCGCGATACGGCTATGTGGCTTCCGCCTGGGCTTCGGTAGCCGGATACGGGCTTATCACCCTGCTTTCCTATGTGATAGGACAGAAGAAATACCCCGTAGTTTATCCGTTGAAAGACATGACGGTTTATCTGGTTTTTGCCGCTGTGTTGTATATCCTTTCCGAAGAAATAAGCATCGCGAACGTCTTCGCACGGTTGGCTTTCAATACGTTGTTAATCGTATGCTTTGCCGGATATATCTTGAAGAAAGACCTTCTGAAGGTGATCAAAAAGAGTAATTGATTAAAGTATTCACGACAAAGGACACAGGGTATCACAGAGGAAAAAAATAAAAAACTCTGTGATACCCTGTGCCCTTTGTCGTGAATGAGATCCGAAGACCGTTTATTTCCGCTTTTTCTTCTTTTTCGCCCAACCTGCTTCTTCGCCGAAATCGGGTTCTACGAAATCGTTTTCGTGTTCGAAGAACTGCTTCCAATCGTCTTTACGCTTCGACTTGCGTGCAATTTCGTATTCCGGCTCTTCGCGGCGCGATTTTGTTTTTTTAGTCTCCTTTACACGTTTCTTTCCGCTCTTATCGCTCTTGCCTTCGTTTTCCGAAGCCACTTCCACCACGACTTTACGTCCGTTGTAAGTCGTCTTGTTCAAGGCTCTTACCACTTTCGGAGCTTGTGACTCAATCACTTCGAAGAACGAGAAATTCTGCATCAGGTCGATGCGTCCTACTTCAATGCGCTCTTTCTTCAAGTTACGGTTGATGAGTTCGATAACCTGATTGGGAAAGAAACCGTCGGTCTTGCCTAAATTGATGAACAAACGCGTATAACCCTTTTCGGCTTTGCGCGAACGCTCTCTGCGCTCCGGACGTTCTCCTTTTTTCTTCTCTTTCTTGTCTTTTCCTTTTTCGTTGGCACTGGGCTGGTCTATTTCCGGTGCATTCTTGTAATAGTCCAGGAAGCGGTTGAACTCCATCGAAACAACGCGTTTGATAAGGTCTTCCTTGCTCAGCCATTCCAGTTTGCGGTAGATGCCCGGCAAGAATGCTTCGATTTCTTCTTCGTCCACCTTTACCTTTTCGATATCATCTACCAGCTTAATCAGTTGCTGTTCGCAGATGGCTTGTCCCGTAGGCAAGGTCTCAACGCTGAACTTCTTGTTCAGGATGCGTTCTATCTGCTTCATCTTACCTTTTTCGCGCAGGTTCATGATGGCGATAGAGATACCCGTCTTGCCGGCACGTCCCGTACGTCCGCTTCGGTGGGTATAGCTTTCCACATCATCGGGCAAGCCATAGTTGATGACGTGGGTCAGGTCGTTCACGTCCAGTCCGCGGGCAGCCACATCCGTAGCAACCAGCAATTGCAAATGACGCTGGCGGAACTTCTGCATCACCAGGTCACGTTGCGCCTGACTCAGTTCACCGTGCAACGAGTCGGCATTATAGCCGTCTTGTATCAGCTTGTCGGCAATCTCCTGCGTTTCCAACCGGGTACGGCAGAAGATGATGCCGTAAATCATCGGATAGAAGTCTACCACACGTTTCAGGGCGAGGTATTTGTCTTTGGCATGCACGATGTAAGCCACGTGATGCACGTTCTTCGTACCTTCGTTCTTCGTGCCGATGGTGATTTCCTTTGCGTCACGCAGGTAGGTCTTGGCAATGCGTGAGATTTCCGGACTCATCGTAGCCGAGAACATCAAGGTATTGCGGTCTTCGGGTACCTTTTCCAAGATAGCGTTGATGCTGTCGGTAAAGCCCATGTTCAACATTTCGTCGGCTTCATCCATCACTACGTCACGGATGGTTTCCAGTTTCGCCACTTTACGTTCTATCAGGTCGATAAGACGTCCCGGAGTGGCAACAATGATATGTACGCCTTTCTTCAGGCTTTTGATTTGGCTCTCGATAGACGAACCTCCGTAAACGGGTATTATCTTCAGGTCGGTGATATACTTCGAATAGTCATTCAGGTCACCTGCTATCTGCAGGCAGAGTTCGCGTGTAGGGCAGAGTATCAATGCCTGAGGCACGCGGTTGCTAACGTCAATTTTCTGTATCAGCGGCAAACCAAATGCGGCTGTTTTTCCGGTTCCGGTCTGTGCCAGAGCCACTACATCGTTCCCGTTTCCCAACAGGTAAGGGATTACTTCTTCTTGTACGGGCATCGGGTTCTCGTAACCCATTTCTTCAATCGCTTTGCGTATTTCGGGAGCTACGCCAAGTTCTTCAAATGTCTTCATTTATCTATAACTGTCTAATTCGGCTGCAAAGATACAGAGAATTAACGATATATACGTATGTTTGCCCGTTTTTTTGCTGACAAAAAGGAAGGAAAGTGTCTTGCTGTTGCTATTTCACCACAGAGGGACACAGAGGCACACAGGTTTTTCATTTTTTATTCCTCCGTGACACTCTGTGGTGAATATCGGTTATTCTTCCGCCTGGTATTCCAGTATGTCGCCGGGCTGGCAATTCAGTTCCTTGCAGATGGCTTCCAGCGTGGAGAAGCGCACCGCTTTGGCTTTTCCTGTCTTCAGGATAGAAAGGTTTGCCGGTGTAAGGTCAATCCGTTCGGCAAGCTCTCCCAGCGAAATCTTCCGTTTCGCCATCATCACATCAAGATTTACTATTATCGGCATAAGCATTATTGTTTATTTTCCAGTTTCTTCCACCATTTGGTATAACGGCGGGTCAGTTTGTAATAGATAGCAACCACAAGATAAACCCAAGCCACATTCATGAGCGGAAGCCAAGTCTGCTTGGGCACCAATGGGACTATCACTAAAAAATAGATGAGTTCGCCTACAATCATCGAGGCGATAAGGCACAGGAAGATGTAGAATCCTGCCATTACTCGGGTATAGTTGCTTTTCGGTTTCATAGGCATAATGGGTTTATACGGTTAAGTCTTGTTCTTCCTGCATGCGGATACCAATCTTGAACATCAGCGAGACAAGGACGATGAACAATCCGATGATGATGAGCAGCAGGCTGGTATCGGTCGGCATCTCAAGGGGAGAACAGTTGATAATAGCATTGATAAGCGCGCCGGAAATAACGGTCGAGCCGCCAATGGCGAACAGAATGCGTTGGTTGGCTGAAGTAAAGACCAATCCGTTCCGCACGTTGCGTGCCAGAAAGTAGGTCAGGGCGGCGATGAAGAACATCGCGTATGCCTTTATGCCTTGCACCAAGGCAAACCAGATGAATGTGTCACTTGCATCTTTGCCCAACTCATAGCAGATTGGGAAAATGTTCGATACACCAAAGCATGTTGCGCTAAAGACAGAAAGCACCATCAGCGCTTCGCAATATTGCACCAATTGTTTATCGGGTTTTGTTTTCATAAGCGGTCCGTTTTTTTTAGATGGTTAAATCATTCTCTTCTTTCAGTCTTAACCCGATTGCAAAAATCTCGGCGAACAGCAGGGAGGTGAAGCCGATGAGTAATGTCGGGTCTGAAAACTGGAAAGCAATGGAAAAGTCACAATCCTTCAAGCTTATCACTTGAGAGACTAAATGATTGTTGATGGCGAACGTCACCAACGAGCAACAGAAGCAGAGGATAAGCGAGAGGCCCAGCCGGCGCAGGCGTTTCACATTCGCCCAATCGAAAATGATGTTGCGGTGGATGTTCCGAATCATTTTGACGAATTGGACTATGGCATAAATGCAACATATTATCACCATCCAGTCCAGCAATGAAAGGAATATGGAGTCGGTAGCATCCATTTTCTCGTTCGGAACTCCTATCATGCTGATAAAAGGAAGAATAGACACGGTGGAACCGTCTTTCTCATTGATAGCCGTAGCGGTTTCGTTGGTGATGACATCGGTCGGCATCGTGCCAATCATCTTGTAAGTCACGTCAAGCTTTTCCACTCCCGCCGCTCCTTGTTCGTAAGCGTCAATCCCTGCCTTGAAACCGTAATAGAATGTGCTGAACAAGAAGGACATGGAAACAAGAACGGCAAGCACAATTCCCAAGCAGATGAGGTTTAGTCTTTTTTTCATAAGGCGTAATAATTTGCAATGTGTAATTTAGATGGTTAAATCCTGTTCTTCCTTAATCTTTACCGCTACGGCATAGACTTCCGCCAGCAAGACGATGACAAAGAAGGAACTGAAATCGTAAACGGTATGTTCGATGCCGATGACCTGATAGCCCGGAATACGGAGCTGGCTTACCGCATCGCGCTCCAACAACCATTCGAAGAACATCAATCCCAGGTAAATTCCGGCATTGACGTAGGCGAACCAGCGTATCCAGTATACGTTGCGACGGGAAAAAATATCACGTTTCGCCACACGTATCAACAAGCGGATCAGGCAATAAATGGAATAGATGCCGATAAGGGCAACAAAGAAAGAGCCGAAGGTAAGAGCTATCGCAATGAACCAGCTGGGGCGCACCTCGCATTTTACTTCGGCAATACTATAGGGCACGGTCTTTGTCCCATCCGCAAGTTGCAAGGTGGCTTCCCCCTCCATTCCTTCGGGAATGACTTTGGCTTTTACAGGAAGAAGGAAAGAATGGACATAACTTGCACCGCTTTCCGCTTGTTGTGCTCCGGTTTCACGTCCGGCATTAAAGCTTTCTATTACATCTCCGCCAGACATCTGTAAAACGAACTCCGCGCAAAGGGCGATAATGGTGATGATTCCTAAAAGGCTGATGTATTTCATAAGATATACTATTTAATGCTGTTCAAATTCCCGTTATAGCCTATTTACATGCCTCCGCAAACGAATATATCTGCGTTTGCCATTGAATATATCTTCTATGGGAGTTTCAGTAGTACTGAAACTGGCGATGAAGTATATATTACTTTTCAAGGCAAGCAAACAGGCCGAACGGAAGTGTTTATTTATATGGTTAAATCGTTCTCTTCTTTGATGCGTACCGCTTGGGCGAAAATCTCGGTCAAGAGGGCAATCACCAACATGAAAGTCCACGAATATTTCAAATGGAACTCATCGAACACATACCCGGAAGATACCAGCTCGCTGGTGGCAATCCGATAGAGGATATAGTTCTGAAGTTCGTACAAGGCAGAGAATGCCATTATCGGATAAATGAAGAAACGCAGGCGGCGTATGTTCTTCCGAATCAATATTTCTCCCCGGCTCACCGATACCAACAAGCGTATCAGACAATAAACTCCATAAAAGACGAGCAATATAACAGGTAGAATCACAAAGCCCATGGCATGCACCCATGAATTATGCTTCACGTAAGTGTTCACCCCATTCACTTCGCAGGGTACATTGGCTTGCATAGCCCGGTTGAACAGGCTATCGGGAACCCCGTCTTTATATCCTTCTACCGATAAAGACACCGAATTAAAGTCGGCAGGCAGAACCAGTTGGGAATCGGTTTCGGCATCATTCCACCCGTCTATAAATCCGGGAATGGCATCTTTAAGGGCACCTCCTATCAGCGCCAATATCACGATAATTCCTAAAATGCGTACGGTTTTCATAAGCGTGATGAATTAGGCTTGTTCTTTACTTTCTGATGCAATCACTTCTTCTGCCGGAGCGGGTGTTTCTTTCCATGCTATCTGATTCGGAATCAGGCGGGTCTTGATGTACCAGATGCTCCATACGGTCAATGCTACACCCACGAGGGCAAGGCAAATGGCTCCGGTCGTGCCCAAGGCTTCGGTCATGGTTTCGTCTTTCCCTCCCGAAAGGTGGAAGAGCAATACTGAGGTGCCGTTATTGATAAAGTGCATCAACATGCAGGGCAACAGGCTTCCGGTGCGGTAATATACCCAGCCGAACACCAGTCCCAGAATGAAAGCGAAGAAGCTTTGGGCAGGATTTCCGTGTATGGCTCCGAAAACAAGGGCAGGTACGGCTATCGCCCACATCGGATTCTTCCACTGGCGTAACAGATGCCCTTGCATGCCTCCGCGGATCAATAGTTCTTCCACGATGGGTGCCAGTATCACGATGGAGATAATACCTAAGGGGTTGTTCATCGCTTGGGCGAACAAATCTTCCATCACATCGGGCAGTTCGGTGAGTTCGGTCAGGTAATTCGTCCAGCATCCCATGCCTACGATAAGGACAACCGAAACAAGCAACACCTTAGCTGTATGGGGGAAATCCAAGCGCAGGTCTTTGCGGGTTACGTATTTCCAAGCTAAGAGATGAATACCTACCGCCAAGGTGGCAAGCAGCTGCACCCACATCGATAGGTTAAAGTAAACAGGACCACTTTGCGGCATATCGGCTGAATGATTGATGAATCCATAGACCCCGAACACAACACCCATAAAAACCAAGTTGTATAAGAAATAATAAATAACCAGTTTAATAACGCGTCCCATAGTTGTATCTCCTTATATATTAATAGGTGAATGAATCAAGTGGATTATCTCTGAATGTCGGTCAATAACATACCGTTTTCGGCTTGCTGGTAATAGATGCTGGTCTGGATGTTTTGCGTAAACGCGCCCGAAGCCTTGTCGTATTCGGCGTAATCAATCAGGTAGATGCCGTCGCCCGGAAGGTAATTCAGCAGGTAAGCGGGTTGCCACGAACGGTTATCGGCATTCCAGCGATAGGCTTTCTTTTCCGCCAGGTTCCCGTTGGCATCGTATTGGTATTCGTATTTCAGCTTCGGCGTAATCGAGATGCCATCGGCATTCAGCGTAGAAACGGTCATTGTGTTTCCGTCTTGTCCGTAAACAAAAGTGTTCTGTGCACTGGCTTCGGTAGCGGTTGTAAAACTCATCATAGCGGTAGCAAAGATAGCGGCAATGGCTTTGATAACAAATGTCTTTTTCATAATCGTATGTCTTTAATGTTTTTATTAATCTTGTTTTGCTCTCTATTCGATAATTATTTATCGTTTATCGATATGCAAATGTACGCATTATTTTTATACTACCAAAGATTTTCGAGAAAAATTTATCGAAAAACGATAATTTTTTAATGAAATGCGGTTATAACGCCTTCTATAGGGGATAACAAGGCTTGTTTTTTATTCCGAAAGGCATAAGTGGAACAGGACTTTCGGTTGTTCTTTATATATAGCGGCATAGCCAAACGTTAAAAACGCGGCTGCCCGTGTAGGCTGACGTAAGCGGTTACGTTGGTCTACACGGGCGGTTGCGGAAGGCAATGCGGGCGGTCACGCAAGGAGATAAATCAATAGGCATCTTGCGGGCTTCCGCATGGGCTGTGCCATATTATATAATAAGGAGTAATCTTTACCTAAAAAACATATCATCCTATGAAACGACTAAGCATGATTTGCCTGTTCCTGCTCGTCTGGGCTGGAACAATGTTTGCACAGACACTGAAATCGCCGGACGGAAACCTGACCCTGCAGTTCCGCCTTTCGGCTGAAGGCACACCGGTCTATTCCTTGCAATACAAAGGAAAAGACGTCATCAAGGAGAGCAAGTTGGGATTCAGCGTGCGTCCCGATTATCAATTCGACCGCAACTTTACGGTGACCGACACACAAACTTCGGAAAGCAACACTACCTGGAAGCCCGTATGGGGACAATACAGTGAAATCCGCGACCACCATAACGAATTGTTCATCGCCATGAAGCAAAACGGGACGGGCTGGCTGCTGAACCTCCGCTTCCGTCTGTTCAATGACGGGCTGGGATTCCGCTATGAGTTCCCGGTGCAGAAAGAACTGCGCCACTTTACGGTGAACGAAGAAGAAACCGAATTCCGTCTGACCGGCGACCATAAGGCGTTCTGGCTTCCGGGCGACTATGATACGAACGAATATCCCACTACGACTTCGAAACTCTCGGAAGTGGCAAGCCTGATTGACAGCGTGCGCCAGGAACCACTCGCCATCCGTTCGGCTACCCCGAACCTTGCCGTACAATCGCCGTTGATGCTGAAATCGGACGACGGCTTATACATCAATATCCACGAAGCCGCACTGGTGAACTATCCTGCCATGCAGCTGAATCTGGACGACAAAGGCTTCGTACTCAGCACGCATCTTACGCCCGACCGCAATGGCACGAAAGCCTACGTGCAGACCGGAAGCGTTACGCCGTGGCGTACCATCGTAGTAAGCGACGATGCCCGCGACATCTTGGCTTCCAGCCTCATCTTGAACCTGAACGAACCTTGCAAACTGGCGGATACCTCGTGGATTCATCCTACGAAGTATGTCGGCGTATGGTGGGAATACTTCACGGGGCAAGGCTCCACGTGGGCATATACCGATACGCAGGACATCGTTATCGGCAAGACCGATTATACGAAGCTGAAACCGAACGGACACCACGGAGCCAACACGGCACACGTAAAAGAATACATCGACTTCGCCTCAAAGCACGGTTTTGACGCCGTATTGGTGGAAGGCTGGAACGAAGGCTGGGAAGACAACTATGCTTACAGCAAGGAATTCATTTACGATTTCGACAAACCCTACCCCGACTTTGATGTGGCAGAACTGCAACGCTATGCCAAAGAGAAGGGCGTGAAAATCATCATGCACCACGAAACCACCTCATCGGTAGCCGACTACGAACGCCAGATGCACGATGCCTTCCGCTTTATGAAGAAATACGGATACGATGCCGTGAAGACGGGCTACGTAGGAGGAATCATCCCGCGCAGCGAGCACCACGACGGACAATGGATGGTGAACCACTACAACCGCGTGGCGGAAACGGCTGCACAATATAAGATTATGGTCAACTCGCACGAAGCCGTCCGCCCCACCGGTATGTGCCGCACCTATCCTAACTGGATTGCGCAAGAATCGGCACGCGGCACCGAGTTCGAATCCTTCAAAGGAAACCGTCCCGACCATACCACTATCCTGCCCTTTACCCGCCTGATGGGAGGTCCGATGGACTATACGCCGGGTATCTTCGAGGGAGACCTCTCGCAATACGGCTCGAACCAAGCGAAACTGAGCACCACGTTAGTGAAGCAGCTTGCCCTCTACGTCACGATGTACAGCCCGCTCCAAATGGCTGCCGACCTCTATCAAAGCTACGAGAAGCACCTCGACGCTTTCCAGTTCATCAAAGACGTGGCGGTAGACTGGGATAATACTTACATCTTAGAAGCCGAACCGGGCGACTACATCACCATAGCCCGCAAGGCAAAAGGCAAGAACGAGTGGTACATCGGCGGCATCACCGACGAAAACGCACGCGAAGCTGTCATCGACCTCAGCTTCCTGCCCGAAGGCAAGAAATACGAAGCCACCATCTATGCCGACGGCAAGAAAGCAGACTGGCGTACCAACCCGCAAGATTACGTCATCTCCACCAAGAAAGTCTCAAGCAAAACCGTGCTGAAGCAACGCCTTGCACCCAGCGGCGGTGTGGCTATCAGCATTAAGGAGCTGGAATAATAGGTTTTGTTGAAACGCAGATTAGCGCAGATTTACGCGGATAAAATAATAATCCGCGTAAATCTGCGCTAATCTGTGTTTCGGTTTCCATTAAAAAAGCGAGATATGCTGTTCACTTCTGTCATATAAAGACTGGAGTGAAGTCTATCCGCAAAGCCTGAGCTATCCGCAGGAAACTGGAAAGTTGCATATCCGTTTCCCCTCGCTCCACGCGGGCAATATAACTTCTTGCAGTGCCTACCTTGTCGGCAAGCTCGCTCTGTGTCATCTTCAATTCCTTGCGCCTGTCACGCAGAATGACACCGTAATAATACGCACGTGCCTTCGCCTCGAACTCACGCCGGCTCTCGGTACCGGGTGCGCCGTACTTGTCTGTCAATACCGTTTCGGCATCAACCAGTTTGCTTGTATCAATCTTTCTCATAGCTGATTCTGTTTAATATGTTTTCCGCTAAGCTGATTTGTTTCTTATAGTCTTTGGACGACTTTTTCATGAATGCGTTCAGCAGGGTTATTTCTGTTGCCAGTATAACATTCTCATTGTCCATTGTGAACATTACCGTCCGATATTCGTTTCCGCCTACAGATACGCGCATTTCGTATAAGTCTGTATTCTCCAGACGTTTCACGAATTTTGTTGATATGACACGTTCTGTTTTGACTATTTCGAGCACATAATCGAATTTTATCCTGACTTTATCCGAAAGCTCGTTGTAGAATTGCACAAATTCTGCCGTCCAATAGATGTTTCGTATGTATATCTTGTTCCCTTCCATATCGCAAAAGTAACTAATCAGATACATATCCGCAAATTTTCCCTGCTTTTTCTTTGTTTTCCCAATTAAACAGTTCGAACACAGAAACATGGATTAAGACAATTTGATTATCTGAAAAAACAATAAGAGAGCGTAGCGAAGAATGACATTACTTTATTTTATTTCTCTGTATCCTGTGGTAAATAAAGAATAATCTGCGCTAATCTGCATTTCAAACTTTCAACCCAACAGCCGGATAATCGTTGCTTTGTCTTGTTGCAACTGGGCAATCAGCGTCTCGATGCCCTCGAATTTCTGTTCCTCACGGATGTATTGCATGAACTCTACCCGAAGAGCGTGCTGGTACAGGTTGCCTTCGAAGCCGATGAGGTGCACCTCGATACTCCGCTCGGTGCCGTTGCCTATCGTGGGGCGGCTGCCGATGTTCAGCATGCCGGCGTAGCGTTTCCCCTCCACATACGCGTAAACGGCATAGACCCCTTCTTTCGGTACCAGCTTGTCGGGGCAGGACGGTTGGAGGTTGGCGGTAGGGAAGCCCAGTTTGCGCCCCACCTGATAGCCGCTTACCACCTGCCCGTCCAGGTAATAACGATAGCCCAAATAGCGGTTGGCACGCGCCACATCGCCTTCTTTCAATAGGTTGCGGATGAGGCTGGAGCTGATAGACAAGCCGTCTTCTTCCAACGCCTGGGCATGGATTACCTCCATACCCAACTCTTTCCCATAGCGGCAATAATCGGCGAAACCTTCGCTGCGGTTGTGCCCGAAACGGTGGTCGTAGCCGATGACCAGTGTCTGCACGTTGAAACGGACGTGCAGCAGTTCCATAAACTGACGTGCCGAAAGCAATGACAATTCGTGCGTAAACGGCAAAAGGATGCAATAATCGGCATCCTCTTGCTGTAACAAATCTTTTTTCTGAGGAAGGCAAGTGAGCCATTGCGGACAATAACCGCTTTGCATGACCTGCCGGGGATGGACAGGGAAAGTAACCAGCGTGCTCTGCAATCCCCTGGCTTGGGCTTCGCGGTGCACTTGCTCTATCAAGTATCGATGTCCGCGATGCACGCCGTCGAAGCACCCGATAGTGGCTGCGCAAGGCGGAAACGCAAATGGGCTTTCGGCACTGATTATTTCCATAAGTAGATGTTGAGAATTAGTTTATATAATGTGGTCGGCTCAGAAACGCAGATTTTCGCGGATTCTTTTAATTTACTATTTTTCGATTTACGAAGTACGATTTAAAGCTCAAATAGTAGATAGTAAATTGTCAAATCGTAAATTAAAAGAATCTGCGCTAATCCGCGAAAATCTGTGTTTCTGGTAATATCATTTAATTTTGCACACTTACTTATCAGTTCTTAGACAAACGCTTGATGCCTCGCCAAATTTCGCCAATCCATAATACGAACGACGTGCCGCCGATGATATAAAGCCATTCCATAAGCGGAAGCGGTTCGGTGCGGAACACTTTGCCGCCAAAGGTGACGATGATGAACTGTCCGACCAGGATAATCAATGCCACACTCAGCATACCCAATGCGTGGCTGGCGTCACGGAAGATGGAATGGTTGGTTCCGAATACGCTGGCATTGAACAGATTCCAGAACTGGAGCATGACGAATACCGTGAAGAATACGGTAAGGTAGTGCACGTTCATTTCGCCGTTGGGAAGCAAGCCTTCGGGTAATCCCTTGAAATAAGCCAACATACCCATCAGGATAACGAGGAATCCCAACCCTACGCCAAAGATGTTGTTGCGCATCGCCGGCGTGATGATGAAGTCGGTACGTTTACGAGGTTTCTCGTTCATCACGTCCATGCTGGGCGAAATAGATGCCAGTGCCATGGCGGCGAAGGTATCCATAATCAGGTTCACCCAAAGCATCTGCGTCACCGTAAGCGGAAGGGAAGTGCCGAAGAATGCGCCTAACAATACGCTCAGCAAAGCTACTACATTAATGGTCAGCTGGAATACGATGAAACGTTGGATATTCTTATACAAGGAGCGTCCCCACATCACGGCGGTGGCAATGCTATGGAAGGAATCATCAAGCAAGGTGATGTCGCTCGCCTCTTTAGCCACCGATGTACCTGTACCCATCGAAAGTCCTACCTGTGCGTGGTTCAATGCCGGGGCATCGTTGGTCCCGTCGCCTGTTACAGCCACTACAGCACCTTTCTGCTGCAGGAGTTGCACCAATCGTTGCTTGTCCATCGGGCGGGCACGGCTCATCACTTTCAAGTCGAGCACACGGTCGAGTGCTTCTTCATCGCTCAAAGCGGCAAACTCTACGCCCGTAATGCGGTTGCGCTCGGTGTCTTCGGGCTTCCACAAACCAATCTGACGGGCAATCTCGGTAGCTGTTCCCGGCGTGTCTCCGGTGACAATCTTCACGCTGATGCCTGCCGACTGGCATTTCTTTACGGCATCAGGCACATCGGGGCGAATCGGGTCACTGATGGCAAAGATGCCCAAAAAGGTCAATCCGCCCTCGTTTACCAATTCGGCACAATCGGTCGATGCATCCGTGGGCACTATCTTATAGGCAAGCCCCAAGGTACGCATTGCCTTGTTCTGGTAAGCAAGCAGCTGCTCATTGTTGGCATCTACCTGTTCCTTGCTTACGTTGCATTTTCCCATCACGATTTCGGGCGCACCTTTCACGTAAAGTATCCGCTTTTGCTGGATAGGCGAATCTACCAGCGTAGCCATATACTTGCGTTCGGTGGAGAACGTAAGTTGGTTCACCACTTTAGCACCTGCCCGCAGCGTTTCATAATTCTTACCCTTGCCGTTGAGCCAAAGCAGCAGTGCCACTTCAGTTGGATTTCCTACACCCGACGGCTTTTCACCTGCCGCTTTCTCTTCAAGGAAAGCGGTAGAGTTTGCCGCAATGCCTTCTGCTATCAGGTCGGGCTGGTTTTCGTCCAGTTTTGCGTCATATACCTGCATCAGATTCTGTGTCAGTGTACCGGTCTTATCCGTACAAATTACGGTAATGGCACCCATTGTTTCGCAAGCATGCATCTTCCGCACCAGGTTATTGGTTTTCAACATCCGGCGCATATTCAAGGCAAGACTAAGCGTAACACTCATCGGCAAGCCTTCGGGAACAGCCACAACAATCAAGGTAACCGCCATCATGAAGTATTTCAATACAATGCGGGCGATGTCAAGCCATTGATGCCAGTCGCTTATTGTATTCACCTGCAAGTAAGCATACAGATCTTTCGAGGTAAATATAATAAAGGTAAGTGCCGCAATCGTAAATCCGATTTTCCCAATCAAGTCGGCAAGTTTGGTCAACTGAATATTCAGCGGAGTCTGTTCCTGGCTTTGCTCCGTAGCCTGGCGCGCTACTTTACCGATTTCGGTAGCATCGCCCACACGTTCTACCCGCATCATGCCGTGCCCGTCGGTAATGGTTGTACCACGCATCACGCTGTTCGAGGGGTAGGTAGCTTCTTCGTCAAAGTCAGCTTCCACTGTAGTCTTGTTTACCATCAATTCTCCTGTCAGACTCGATTCATTCACTTGAAGCGATACGGCTTCCAGCAAGATACCGTCAGCTGGCACTTCTTCACCCGTGTTCAGAATGACGATATCACCTACCACCACATCTTTGCGGGGAATCTCGTGTACCTTCCCGTTTCGGATAACCGTAACAGGAGTTTCTTCGCCCACTGCATTCAGCAGGTCAAACTTTTTGTTTGCATCGTATTCAAAATAGAATCCGATGCCTGTAGCCAAAAAGATAGCAAAGAAAATGCCAATGGTTTCGGCATATTCATTCTCAATAATAGAAATGATTAACGAAAAGACTGCCGCAACCAGTAACACCCGGATAACAGGGTCTTGAAATTTTTCTAAATAAAGTTTCCACATGGAAGGCCGTTTAGGAGGAGTCAGCAGATTGACTCCGTATTTCTCGCGGCTGGAGAGAACTTCCTGATCGGTAAGTCCGGTCAAGTGGGGTTCATTTGCTTTTTGTGACATAATGCCTGTTTATTAGTTAATTTTAGTGCCGCAAAAATACAATATATATTGTAAGCACGGATAAAGATTAGTTTTTTTTTTGAAAAAATATATCGAAATGTTGCAAGTTTCACCTTAAAGCATTACCTTTGCGCTCAGTTTTTAAGGAATACTTTTTGTGTAGGACTTGTAGCTCAGTTGGTTAGAGCAACAGACTCATAATCTGGAGGTCCCAGGTTCAAGCCCTGGCTGGTCCACAAAGGAAAGGCTCATCTCTAATGGGATAGAGCCTTTTTTGTTTGCACTCCCCTCAGCTATGCCCTTGTTACTCCCGTTTATGCCGGTCTCAATTTATGTATTTCAGGATGGTTTCACACGCTGAAACTAAAGTTTTAACTTGATAAAACTGAAGTTTCGGTCTGATGAAACTGCCTGAGAAACCGCATGCATTTGTCCGGGCACAAGGGAAAGGTGCCTTTCGTGCCTTGTTTCAAGGGACAAACGGACAGGACACACTGGCTGGAAGTGCATAATTTTATGTGTAAAAGTTTGGAATCCCAAAGCAAATGCGTACATTTGTCTGGCTAAACTAAAACTTGTTGTTATATGAAAAAGATTTTATCCATTCTGATGGTCATCACTTGTTTGGGGATGGCTATGCCGGCTCAGGCACAGATTAAGTTCGGGCTGAAAGGCGGTCTGAATATCACTACGCTTACTTTCTCGGATGATGTCTTTAAAGGAGACAACCGCACCGGATTCTTTATCGGACCGATGGCGGAGTTTACGATACCTGTCATCGGGTTGGGCGTTGACGTGGCTGCCCTTTACAATCAGGCTAAAGGGAAAGCGGATTATTATGAAGAGCGAGCATCTCAAAACGAGACATTGAAAACCTTTGAAATACCTGTGAACTTGAAATGGTCATTCGGCATGGGCAGCACTTTAGGGGCATATATCGCTGCCGGACCTCAATTCGGATTCAATGTAGGAAGAGGATTGTATCGAATCGGTTCGGAGACATTCGACATGAAGAAATCTTATACCACCTTCAATGTAGGTGCGGGCGTAAAGCTCATCCGGCATTTGCAAATCGGGCTAAACTATAATTTCAGCCTCAATAAACTGGCGAAAGCCCGTATCGAAAATTATGAAGGCTCGGTGGATATGAAGAAAAATACGTGGCAAGTCTCGCTTGCCTATCTGTTTTAATGAAGTTTGCGGATGTCATAGTGCCTTTGCCCATCGTAGGGCAATATACGTATGCCGTTCCGGAAGAACTGGAGGGGAAAGTATGTCCAGGCATTCGGGCAATCGTCCCTTTCGGCAAGAAAAAGTATTATACGGCTATCGTGACCCGTGTGCACGAAGATGCGCCGGCGGAATACGAGACCAAGGAGCTTGTGGAAGTGCTCGACGGGAAGCCGGTCTTGCTGAAACGCCAGTACGATTTTTGGCAATGGATAGCCGATTATTACCTCTGCACCTTGGGCGATGTCTACAAAGCGGCATTGCCTTCGGGCATGAAACTGGAGAGCGAAACCCTTGTGGTAAGCAATCCCGACTATGAGGCGGAAGCTCCTCTGACAGAAAAAGAACAGCTCGTGTTAGACACCCTTGGCAGGGATACGGAACTGTGCATTACCCAACTGGAGAAAGCGACCGGCATCCGAAACCTGTTGCCGGTCATCAACAGGCTGCTGGAACGGGGTGCCCTATCTATAAAGGAGGAACTGAAACGGAGCTACAAGCCCCGCACGGAAGCCTTCATCCGTCTGGCGGAAACGGTAAAAAGCGAAGACGACCTGCACCGGCTGTTCGATGCATTAAGCCGTGCGCCCAAACAACTTGCCGCTCTGATGAAGTACGTAGAGCTTTCGGGCTGGGTGCGCCCCGGATGTTTCCTGAAAGAAGTGCCGCGCAAGACCTTGCTTCAAGAAGCGAATGTGGCTTCCACGATTGTGTCGGGGCTGGTGGAGAAGCATATTTTCGAGCTTTACCATCAGGAGGTGGGGCGGCTGGCAAGAGGGACGGCAGACACCGTTCCCCTCAATCCGTTGAGCGAGGCACAACAGAAGGCATACGATGCCATAATGCAGGCATTCGCTTCGAAGCAGACCTGCCTTTTGCATGGAGTGACCTCCAGCGGAAAGACCGAAATCTATATCCACTTAATTGAACAGGCAATCCGGGCAGGAAAGCAAGTGCTGTATTTATTGCCCGAAATCGCTTTGACCACCCAAATCACCGAACGTCTCCGGCGGGTATTCGGCAACCGGCTGGGCATTTACCACTCGAAGTTCCCCGATGCCGAGCGGGTGGAAATCTGGCAAAAGCAATTGTCCGAACACGATTACGATGTCATCCTGGGCGTGCGCTCCTCGGTTTTCCTCCCTTTCCGAAGGTTAGGGCTGGTGATTGTAGACGAAGAGCACGAGAATACGTACAAGCAACAAGAACCGGCGCCCCGCTATCATGCGCGCAATGCGGCAATGGTTCTGGCGTCTATGTTCGGTGCGAAAACGCTTTTAGGCACGGCAACGCCCAGCATCGAAACCTATTACAATGCCGTGCAGGGGAAATATGGCTTCGTGCAGTTAACCGAACGCCACCGCCGGATTCAGTTGCCGGAGATTGAGGTGGTGGATATCAAGGAACTGGCCCGCAAGAAGCGGATGACGGCACAATTCTCTCCTTTGCTCCTGCAAAAGATAAGGGAAGCATTGGAACAGAAAGAGCAGGTCATTCTCTTTCAGAACCGGAGAGGCTTTGCGCCGATGATTGAATGCCGCACCTGCGGCTGGGTGCCGAAATGCAGGAACTGCGATGTGAGCCTGACGTATCATAAAGGGCTGAACCAGCTGGCATGCCACTACTGCGGCTATACGGAACAGGTGCCGAAGTCATGTCCGGCATGCGGAGGCACGGAACTGATGAGCCGCGGCTTCGGGACCGAGAAGGTGGAAGACAGCATCAAAGAGCTTTTCCCCGAAGCCCGGATTGCCCGTATGGATTTGGATACGACCCGTACCCGCACGGCATACGAGAAAATCATATCCGATTTCGAAGAAGGGAAAACGGATATCCTTATCGGGACGCAGATGGTATCGAAAGGACTGGACTTCGACCGGGTCAGCGTAGTGGGTATCCTGAATGCCGATTCGATGCTGAACTATCCCGACTTCCGCTCTTACGAGCGTGCCTTCCAGCTGATGGCACAAGTGGCGGGACGTGCCGGACGCAAAAGCAAACGCGGGCTGGTCGTGCTGCAGACCAAACAACCCGATTTGCCTCTGATACACGAAGTGGTGACAAACGATTACCAACGGATGTTCGGAGAACAGATAGAAGAACGGAACATGTTCCGCTATCCGCCTTTCTTCCGGCTGATTTATGTATATCTCAAGCACCGGAAGCAAGAGGTGCTCGACCAGGCTGCCGACCGGATGGCAAGCGTCTTGCGTCAAGGCTTGGGTGAACGGGTATTGGGACCGGATTTGCCTCCGGTTTCCCGCATCCAGACCTTGTTCATCAAAAAGATAATCGTGAAAGTGGAACAACAGGCTTCGCTATCGAAAGTGCGGACGTACTTGCGCCAAGTGCAGCGCATGATGATAGAAGACGAGCGTTTCCGTTCCTTATTAGTATATTATGATGTAGATCCAATGTAGATGAATATGAATATAGAATTAGACGTACATACCCATACGGTAGCCAGCGGGCACGCATTCAGCACGTTGCAGGAAATGGCGAAAGCGGCTTCCGAAAAGGGATTGAAACTATTGGGCATTACCGAGCATGCGCCCGGCATTCCGGGAACATGCAGCCCCATTTATTTCCGCAACCTGTACGTCGTCCCGCGCCGGATGTATGGCGTGGAACTGTTGCTGGGAGCGGAAATCAATATCCTCGATTGCGAAGGGAACATCGATATGGACGAATACTACCTGAATTTGCTCGACTTGCGCATTGCCGGCATTCATTCGTTGTGCTACAAGGGAGGAACGCCCGATGAGAATACGCACGGCATGATTCAGGCTGTCTCGAACCCGTATATCCATATCATCAGCCATCCGGGAGACGGTACGGCAAAGCTGCATTTCGAACCGGTCGTACTGGCTGCAAAGGCGCATCACACCTTGTTGGAGATAAACAACTCTTCGCTCCGCCCGTGCCGGCACAAAGTAGAGGCACGGGACAATAACCTGGAGATTCTCCGCCTCTGCAAGCAATACGAAGTGCCGGTTATCTTGGGAAGCGACGCGCATATCTCGTTCGACATTGCCACGTACGACTATGCCCTTCAGCTCGTAGCCGAGACCGAATTCCCCGAAGCATTGATTATGAACACCAGTGTAGAGAAATTTAAAACGTATTTAAGCCTATAAGACACAAAGCCCGTCTGTGTCCCCTATGGGCTATAAATCTTAACTTGATAAAATATATACAATGAAACGAATCCTTTTTGTCTGCCTCGGGAATAAATAGAAAAATATAAATAATTTATATGTCGCTGAAATAAAGGAAGTTCAGATTTATTTCTTATCTTTGCAATGTAAACCAGATATAGATTTTACGCTATAAAATGTAAACCACAAGGTAAACTAAAAACAAGGATATGAAACGCAATCTGCCTACGATTTCAGCGATACTTTACGCTTCAAAGACGCTTGCCAACGGTGAGCATCCTATTATGCTGCGTGTCTGCTATAACGGCAAACGTAAGTATAAAAGTATGGGAATATCTTGCAAGCCTCAAGAATGGAGTGATGACAAGCAACGAGTGAAGGGCAAACGTGCAAACAGCCTTAACCCTATTATCACAAAGGAATTGGCCGATGCACAGAACTACGTTTTGTCTTTGGAAGGCAAAGAGGATTACTCTGCCTCAACGATAGTTGCCGATTTACAGAAAACAGCACCTACAAGGCTAACCCTATTTTCTTTGTTTGAAGAACGGATTGAGTTTTTCAAAGTGGAAAAAGGCAAGTACAATACTGCCACAGGATATAGGACTTTGCTTAACCGAATAAAAAAATACACTAACGGCAAAGATTTAGAGTTGTTTGAGGTGACAACAAATTGGCTTCGGTCGTTTGAAGAATATCTGCGCTGCCACTATGTAGACAATTCAATCCGAAAGTTTTTTGATTGTTTCCAAGCTATCTTCAACTATGCCATAACTAAGGAGTATATTAAAGAAACTCCGTTTACGACTTTTCAGTTTAGTAAGAAGCTGAATTGTCAAACAAGGAAACGAGCGTTGACATTGCAGGAGATAACTTCTTTGATGGTGTACTATCTTGAAAGATACGGTAAATTGGGGATAGAAAATAATGATGTGTACGGTGAGCTTGAAGAAAAGCAATATTGGGTTAATCAAAAGTTTAAATTAAGAGGGACAAATAAATTAACCCCTATCAATGCCGAACAATTTTCTCTCGCTTTATTCCTTTGCAGTTATCATTTTCAAGGAATGGCACTTATTGATCTTGCCAATTTGAAAAAGAAAGATATACATTTAATTCAAGTAACAGACAGAGATAAGTTTGTGAAAGATTCGGCAGAACATGACTACGATTATGCCATGTCTCATTTAAGAAAATTGTTATGCTATGAAATAAATATAACGAGGCATAAAACGACACATCCAACAAGAGTTATTGTAGATGCTCGTTATCTTATACCGTACTTAAATCCGTTTGGAAGTTATATTGATGATGGCGATGATTTGGATGAGGACGAATTAGAAGATTATTTGTTTCCGATTTTCGATAAAGACGATGATACGGAAGAAAAGAAATTTGGTCGTATGACCTATATGAATTATTTGGTAAACGTCAATCTAAAACGCATTGCCAAACGCTTAGGATTTGCAGAGGGAATAACTTTTTATTCTGCAAGACATAGTTACGCTTCGGCTCTTTATCATGCAAATGTGCCAATGGGTTTAATTGCACAAAATATGGGGCGCAATCCTGCTGAAATAGAAACCTATCTGAAAGAGTTTGACATAGAGAACATTTACAAGGCTAACGAGAAAGCACTAATAACAGGCCAAGAGGATTTCTTAAAGATTGCAGAGAAACAAAAACAAGAACGACGAAATAAGGCAAGAAAGGAATTGGAAGAAAAAGGAGACTTTGATAAATTGAAAATGCTTGAAGGGATTTGGCGATATATTGATGAACACTAAATTAAAAGAGAAAAATGCTCAAAAACCTTACATTTTAATGGAAAATGAATGTTTTTTGAGGCTCATTATCTATGAATAATATGTATTTTACTGCATATCAATTAGTTATGTAGATTTTAGATATTCACTTCTGATTGTTTTTGAATATTGTGTTGCCGATGAAGAAAGTGAAATATAGTTCACTTTTTGAATATGGTATTAAACAAAAAGCACCAACAATCGTAAGACTGTTGATGCTTATAAATGATGTTTTTCTGTGCTTAATACTCGAACATCAATGTTGCAGTTCCTTTGAATGTGTAAGAGCTACTGCCATTGCTCATCGTTAGATTGTCGAAATTGACAGTAATCTCGCTCTCACTTGGATTTGTGTTGGTTATTACTGCTGTTCCTGACACATACTTAAAAGAATCCTCTAAATCTATGATTGAGCCTTCTTCCTCTTCAATTAAAGGCGTAAGGGCTAAATCCATTTCGGCGAAATCATTGCCAACTTGAGGACACGTTGCATTGTGGTAGGAGAATGTGTAGTAATCCACATTTATAACTCCGTTGCTCTCATTGTCAACTGCAACAGTGAAATCGCCTTTCCTTAGTGTTTCGTTCCAATCACCCATAAAGCTGAAAGCGGATAGATTGTAGCTCACACCGTTAATTTCAATGGTATTGCCACCATTGTTGTTTGTTGGGTCGTCATCATCGTCACTGCAAGCAACGAGGGTGAAAGACGAAATGGCAAATAAAGCCACCATAAATTGATAAAGATACTTTTTCATTCTGACTTATTTTTTAGTTATTAAAATGTGTCGAATTCATTGCCAACGACAATTATTCCAAGTTTGCAATACTTCTTTGCTTCTCTTTCTATGTCATTACGGAAATTTTCGTTGAAGCTACCCGTTTGGGGATTCCAACCATCTAAAAAGTATTCTCCTTTTACCTTTAACAAATCCTCTTTGTCTGCGACAAAAACAAAGTCTGAAAGATTAGGAATGTCAAACGTGATAAACGCTATGCTTTCGCCTCCTTCGTTCTCATTCAGTTGCAAAGTCGCTCCATAGTTATTTATAAGTTTCTCTGCTGTCATACCAACATGAATTCCATTCGGCAATTTGAATTTTGGAGAATAAACAAAGATAGAATGTACCGTTGCATTCAATACATTAGGCTTTTCTTCAGAAGTGCCACCATACAATGAAAAGATTTTTTCGTTGTCTTTATATAGATTCATATACAAGACATTGTAATCAAATCCTTCTGATGTTCTTTCCTGTACTTCTACAAATGAAGTATTACAATATAATTTTTTAATTTCATCTTCGCTTTTATCGGTAGTGTTATATTCTTTCATACTTTTACCAAGCGAGATGTTTGCCACCCCATTTTTTGTAATGGTATAGAAAGATTCATCTTGCGTGCGGTTTGGCTCAACTGCTACCGAATCTGAAGGCAATTCGTCTTGTTTGATTGCTTCAGTGTCGGCAATAGCTGTTGTGTCTTGTTGTTGGCCGTTTGAGCCGTTATTACTGTTTAGCAAAGCAAACAATACTCCACATCCGATAATCACAACTACAACAATAGCAATTATAATACCTTTCTTACTTCCTCTTTGTTGAGGTTGAGGATTGTCGTTTGCAACTTCCTCTTTGGAAGTATTCAATGTTGTAGTGTGAGCCTCTACCGATTGTTTTGTTTCTTCCTGTTGCTCCATCGACAAGCGCACAGAGTAACCACATTTGGGGCATTTCTCGGCTTTGGTAGAAACCATTTGCCCACAACCTTTACATTTTATCAATGCCATAATAAATCCTCTTTAAATGAAGTTAGACGGTTCGCCATAATCATTTGTTCCTTCATCAGATTTTTTGAAGAGAAAGAAAATTTCTACAATAGGAAGCAAAACCCACCACCCACTTCTGTTTATATCATGCAACCTACGCACGGAAACAGCCAAGAAAGGGATGAATCCAATTATAAGATAAAGAGAAAGTATAAAGAATGGATTGCCTATGCCAAAGCTGACAAAGGAAAAGAATTCTCTTCTTGTTGCGCGGCCACTGAATGTTGCGAATTTCTTAGTAAAGCATTTCCACCACACGGTAATAGTTTCCCACCACAATGCACCAACTTCATAGATGCGTTGCGCCAAGTCAAATTTGCTACCACGAAAGACTTTATAAAATTCGCATGACCAAAATAGTTCCGAAACCGTTTTATAGGAATCATCTTGTTGTGGCTGCGCCATATTTTGTGCCGTTGTTTCTGCTTGTTGCTCAATGGGACATCCACAATTAGGACAAGCTGTTGCGCCGTTTGGAATGATTGAGCCACATTCCTCACATCTTCTTTCTGCCATATTTGCAATAAATTACCACTGCACCTATGGCCTTGCGATGCACTTTTTATTATTTGGTTTTTGAGGCATAAGAAGAAAAGTGAGGCCACCATTCTTGACCCTTATCCTAAGCGTAGGGCTTCGACTCCCTGTAAGAAGAATAAGGAGAACAGACAACCCCACTTGGATGTATTTCGTGTTGATATACGAATACACACCAAGAGAGCGTCCTTCCCACATTATTCCGTTCTTACTTTGTGAGTTGTCGAAGTTCACGCTTACGGAATAAAGCGAAAATGCGCTTTCTTTCAATATGTCTGCACACTATTTGCTAATGTGCGCAACAAAGATACGCATTTTCTTTGGAAGAACGCTCAAATCATTCAAAATAAATGTGCTAACGGCTAAAAATCAAGTAAATCATACGTTTCTAACAATTCTTTTTCTCGAATACCCAAATATATCTTAGTAACGGACACATTGGAATGATTGAAAAGCTCTGACAATCTCATTAACGCCATATTAGCATTCTCACCTGCTGACTCAAAGACCTTTCGCCCAAAAGTCTTACGCATTGTGTGGGTACTGAAATGTTCAATTTTCAAATTATACTTCTTTTTGATTTCCTTGAAAAGTACATTGATACGTTGTGTAGAGTAAACCATCTTCTTTTGAGACAAGAAACACTTTTCGCCATTATTGCTTATTTTCAATGCGTCATGGCATTGCCAAATGTGCTTTTGAAAGTCGGCATTGATTTTCACAACCCTGCGCTTGTTCGTCTTTTTCTCATTGAGGGTGAATTTGTCATCATCAAGTAACATAGACCAAGTTAAGGTTAGAATGTCGCTGATACGCAACCCAAAGAAACAACCGCAACCGATAAGGAGTGACATACGGTAATTGCCATCTCTATATAGCTTTCGGATAAGGCTTAACATTACATCCCATTCCATATAATCCGAAGTCTGATATTTGTGATTTGCTTGCTTCATAACATCCATATTTGCTAATTATTTCCTGTTTTTGAATATCTTTATTGCCCTGTTGTGTGTAACTCGCTTATTTTCAATACATATTCAAATCTGTGGAGAAAGTGAATATGTTTGTTCAACCCTTTCTTTATAATCGGCAGTCTTTTCAACCTTGTTGTCTATCACGTCAACCAACATATCCAAATACACGTCCGTAATCACTTCAACAACCTTGCCACGTTTGATAAATGACACCTCAAACAAATCTTTGCCTTCATTATAGGCAACCTCAACAACGCCACGAAATTTAAAGCCCTGCACTTTGAAGCGTAATCCGTTGGGGATAGCCATTGGGGAATTGAATCCCCAAGACCAAACCACCATCAACTTTGTTTTGAGTATGCTCATTATGTATTGTGCCATATCCATATTATGCTGCTATTTGAAGATTTGTAGGAAGTATGATTGCCATCAACTCTGCTTTCTTAGCTTCATACGCTTTGTTAGCCTCTTCATCCTTGCTCCACATATTCTTGTGTACATTTTCGTATGTTGCCTTCCAAAGTTCACGCATTGCATTTCTAACAACAGTATCTTTGATAGTGGCTACCAACTCCACGAAATAGCGCATTGAACCTCTTGCATTGTCAATGGCAGGATGCGTGTAATCTGCCATCATCCACCACCAATCGTGGTTTTTCAGAACCTCTAACGCCTTATTGATTGTCTCTGTCGTTGCCATATCTTTAAGTTTTTATTGTTATTACTTCTGTTTTTTTATTTACACTACAAAGATAGGCATATATTAAATAATAGCCAAATTATTCGATCTAAAGTATGCTAAAGTTGGATAGTTTATTGCTTGACAGTCAACAAAATAAAAAGGATGCCATTAGCTGACACCCTTTGCAAGTTGAATTAGAATACCTCAACCAACGATTCCCATCTGAAACTTCGCCAAGCTCCTTTCTCTACATCATAAAAGGCAGTTGTGCAATAGTTCTCCCTGCTTTCACCATTGCCGTTTGTCTTGGCCTTTGCAAGATTAGGTTGCGTTGTTCCCCAACATTCCCTTAGTTCTCCATTCTTCTTTATGAAAGTGAAATGGGCAATACCGTTTTGAAGTTTTGTTTTCAAATTTTCTATCATCAGAGCTTTCATTACTCCCATTTCTTCTGATTTGGTACGGTTTGCTATAACGGTTGCCCTTACTGATGTTGCACCTTTGACTACGATTGCTTGTATCATAACTGTATCTGTTTAATTGTGAACGTTTTGATTACTTTTTCTACTGCAAAGGTAGGCATATATTAAATAATGGCAAAATATTGGCTGCTAAAGAAAACTAAAGTATGGGCAAATATGCAATATTTGAACGAAAAAGTTTATCTTTGTTCCCAAATATCACTGAATCTATGGAAGAAAAGAAGAAACAGGAAAGAAAAGTTGTACATCTTCAAATAGGAGATAAACATTTGTATTATGGTAGCATTTCAAGGCTGTTTGATGACTTTACTGAAGATGAATTAGGCATTTCTTATTATAAAACTAAGAACAACTTAGCCAAATTAGGTACAATAGCAACTGATAAATGTACCATAAGGCAAGGTTTCTTGATAACCAAAGAAAAGAAGATGTGAATTTATGTCATATAAAAGTAAGATAGTATATAATCCTCTTTTATCTGTAAAAGAAAATGCTGTGAATAATCATGTCACTGTCGCTGCTATTCGTTGGTATATTAGGGCTAATGGAATAGACAGGAGGTTAGATAATGGCATTCTGATTAAAAGAAAATTGTCTGAAATTAAAGATTCCCATCCGAACATATCCATAAGAGAATTGTCAAAGCTAACAGGCCATTCAATCAATACAGTAAAGAAGTATTTGCATACGGATTTAGATGAATTAAATAATGATAGTTCTAAACTATCAATGTTTAATACAAGAAAGCAGAGATTTATCATTAAGAGCGTATCAGATAGTCAAGATGTAATTTTGTCTAATATATTACGTTTATATATCAAGCAACGTACTTTTGATTGTGACCTCACATATAGTATTGGAAACTTTTATCTCCATCTTCCAAAGCCCAATTTAAGGTATGATAAATATCCCCAATCTGATGATGTCAAATCTTTGAGTGAGGTTACTCAAATAACAGAAAATTCACTTCACTCTGTGGTCATAGACTTGCCTTTTGTGGTAAAGTCAGAAAAGAATGCAGAACATTCCAAAATCGCACAAAGATTCAGCCATTTCAATACATTGAATGAATTGTTGCAAACTAATATTGATATGTTGCAACTTGCTTGGAGATTACTATCCAAAGATGGTTTTTTAGTCTACAAGACAATGGATCTTCTTCTTGATAATAAACAAATATGGCTTGGAAACTATGTGCAAAATAAAGCGTTTGAGATAGGGTTTAATTTAGAGGATATGTTTATTTTGACAGCAAAAACAAGAATGATAAGAACTCGTGGCACAATCCAACGCCATGCACGCAAATTCCATTCTTACTTTTTTGTTTTCTCAAAAAATAGATAATAGACAAGTGAGCAACGATGATATGTGTATGTTTTGAAGAGTCTATAAATCATAAAATATCTATGTAACTAATTGATTGTATGCAACTTGTTCGCATTGAAACTGAAAATATCGGCACTTACACCTTAAAATATCAATTTAAGGGTAAAATTTTGTGCCAATATTCAGTTAACGCCTTGCTTATCTTTTCTTTTGTCTCATCGGTGTGCTTTTTACCGAACATTGGATTCTTTCTACCTTGCTTCGCCAAACGCATTTTGAATCTTGTAGCGTCAGACACTTTCCTGCTAAATCTTTTTGCCATATCTATTGAACTATATTGAACTATCCTTATATTTACTTATAAATATCACGCTGAAATGAAAAAATCTCTCTACACAAAGAAAATATGGGGCTTAAAGGATTATTCCATAGATGATATAGTCAGCAACTATGTCAAGGCAGAAAAAACATACGGACTGTATAGTAAATCCGCTCCTAAAATTATGCCGAAGATACAGTTGCCTAATGCTCCAATGTCTGAATGTGATGAGGTAAAAGAGGAAAAGAAAACCGTTGTAAAGCGTGAAAAACTTTTGGCCAAGAAATACGAATTCCTTATTCACACCATAATTAAGCGTGTCCTCAATAATGATAATGGCATGGCGTATTTACATTCTGCGATACTTCAAAATGTCTTTGGAAAAGATTACAGGAAGATGTTAGATAATCTTTTTAAGATGGGTATATTGCATTCTGATGGTTATTATTCTTTGGACGAAAAGACATACGGTTATTATTTTGCGCCAAACGTAAGATTTACATACACCTTGCGTCCTTCTTCATATCTATCAGACTACGATGCCAAACTTAACAAATGCCTATTGCCATATCAAACCAAAGAAGAACAGGACAACAAGCAAAGACTTGAAAATGATTACTTATATTCTCGCTATAATGACAGCCTCAAATATCTTAAACTTCAATATGTAGATGAAGCTGTTTCATTTGTCACTTCACACATATTTCCAACAGATAAATCCAATGAATATTATGTAAGAGTGATAGACAGGTATATGGATGGTGATTTTCATATTACTTCCATAGATGATAACAAGAGAATATACTCCATAGCTACATCTACTCCAAGATTACTTAAACCTTTCCTTAATATCAAATATTCATTAGACGTACATAACTCTCATCCTTTATTGTTTAACTCAATCTTAATGTCATACTATAATATTCCCACCTCTTTGATGGATAAGATTTACCCAATATACGAGCAAATATATACGTCCAATGTAGAATCTCATAATGTTAGGCGATTTCTACGCAAAATATTGATAACAAATAATATAGAGGAAGAAAATATAAAATCCATCCCAATAGATGTGTTATACTATATGTACTTGACTTCAATGGGCTTGTTTTGGGACGTTACCATACCAAAAGAAATGGTGGATGAGAAGAATTTGCTTCGCTCTGATATAAAGGTCTTGATGTTTAGAGAGGTCTTTTATAGTAAGAAACTGACAGCAAGAGGCAAGGAATACGCCAAGATATTTGCAAAGGATTTTCCTAATGTCTATACAGTTGTGCTTGATTCTAAGAGAGAAAACCGTACAAAGCTCGCAAATGATATGATGAAGATAGAGAGTGAATTATTCGGTAAAATCTTAGTCGGGTTGTATGCCAAGAAATTCAAGGTTATTTCGATTCATGATGCCATTGTTGTGTTGGATGTGAAACAGAATGAAAAGTGTACGGAAGAAGTCGTTAAACAGGTAATGACAGCCGTGTATCGGAAATATGGATTGCACCCCGACATATCGGTTGACTACTATGGCAAAGAATGTATGGAAAAACTCATGGAACAAAACAGGTTGCTCAAAGACCTCATTACCGATTATGTGCTGCAACTTAAAGGATTAGCCCAAGAAGGCGATGAGGATGCAATTTCTTTGCTCAAAAAGATAGGAAACGGGGATTATGATTTTTATATAGATAAGGATGGACAACTTATGCTTCATCCGTTACATATATAAAATTTCCATATAATTTTTGTGAAACGTACAAGTAACGAATGCTTCATAATAGTTCAATACCAAACATTCTATACTGAAAGCGAGGATACCTACCTTATTACGATTTTTATTTATTACTTTTGCAATGAGCTAATGGAACAATGTTGTTTATAGCAATAATATATTGTAAACCACAATGTAAACTGAACATGTATGAAAGAATATAACTCATTGAATTATAATAAGAAATACAAAATACTCTTTGTCTGCCTCGGAAATATCTGCAGGTCGGCGGCTGCAGAAGAAATCATGCGTAGCCGCCTGAAACGTGCCGGACTGGAAAAAGAAATAGAAGTCGACTCGGCAGGCATCAGCAGCTATCATCAGGGTGACCTTGCCGACCCCCGGATGCGGATGCATGCGTCCCGAAGAGGGTATCACCTCACGCACCGTTCGCGTCCCGTATGCACCGAAGACTTTTATACGTTCGACCTGATTCTGGGTATGGACGATGCCAATATCGATGCCTTGCGCGAGAAAGCGCCCGATGTAGAGTCGGAAAAGAAAATCGGAAGGATGACAAATTATTGCCGCACGAAAACAGCCGATTACGTACCCGACCCTTATTATGGAGGTGCCCAAGGCTTTGAAAATGTCCTCGACATTCTGGAAGATGCCTGCAACGGGTTATTGGCATCTATCACTTCACGTTTTGATGAACATAAGTGAGTGGGCCGTTTCACATAAGTAACTCGGGCGTTTCACATAAGTAAGTCGGTCATGCCACTTATGTTCGTTTGCGAGGATTCTTCACATGGCCGCTATTTCTTGTCCTCGGATGCCGGAGCGTTCTTCAGTTCAGGATAGCTAATGCGCGTATGGTACATGGTTTTCAGTTTTTCTTTGAAGACCGACTTTACGGCAGCAATATCCTTGAACGTGATGGGGCACTCTTTGAAATAGCCTTCCTGAACCTGTGCGTCAATGATTTTATCCACCAAATTCGATATGCTCTCTTCGGTATACTCGTGCAAGCTGCGCGAAGCGGCTTCTACCGAATCTGCCATCATCAGGATGGCTTGCTCCTTGGTGAAAGGATTCGGTCCCGGGTAGCGGAAAGCCTCTTTGTCAACTTCTTCATCGGGATGCTCATTCTGATAAGAGATATAAAAATACTTGGTCAGCCCCTTGCCATGATGCGTGCGGATAAAATCTTTAATAACTTGCGGCAGATTATTCTTGTCTGCCAGTTTCAGCCCGTCTGTCACGTGACTGATTACAATCTGGGCACTTTGCTTATAACTCAATTGGTCGTGCGGATTGACTCCAGACTGGTTCTCGGTAAAGAAAGCCGGATTCAGCATCTTGCCTATATCGTGATACATAGCGCCTGTACGTACCAACTGGCTGTTGGCATCAATACGGTTAGCTGCCGCAGCGGCAAGATTCGCCAATTGCAAGGAGTGGTTGAACGTGCCAGGAGCCACTTCCGACATTTCCCGCATCAGCTTGTTATTGATGTTTGACAATTCCACCAATGTCACATTAGAGGTAAACCCGAATGTCTTTTCGAGAATGAACAGCAGCGGATAAGTAAAAAGCAACAGAATGCCGTTAATCACGAAATTGATATACATAGAGGTGCTGAGCTGGGAAAGATCGTTGACATGAATCAGGTCGAGGGCAAAATAGAGCAAAGCGTATGATGCCACGACAATCAGCGCACTGCGCAAAAGCTGGGAACGTTGTGACAATTCGCGCAGGCTATATATACTTACCATGCCGGCTACACTTTGCAAGAGGATAAACTCGTGAGGGGAACGCAGGCAAATGGAGCAAAGCAGAATCGTAATGATATGTGCCATAAAAGCCGTACGCGAGTCCAAGAAAATGCGGACAATCATGGGCAACATACTGAATGGCACGATGTAGATACTCATGAAGGGATGGGAAACCATGACGGCAGAAACCACCGGGAAAAAGATGATAAGAAAGAAAAGCACGCTGAGGCATCCTTTCTTCTGGTAATAATCGTAACGGAAAAGGGCAAGATACCCCATAAAGCAGCCTATCAGGATAGACACGAATAAAATCTGCCCCAACAGGGTCAGCCGTTTTTCTGTGACGGTCTCGCTCCGCTTGTCCCATTCCTTTTCCAAAGATTTCAGAATGTTGTAGGTCTGCCGGTTGATAATCTCGCCCCGGTCGATAATCTTTTGCCCGTTCATCACAAAACCGTTTGCCCACGAAACACTGGAGAGCAGGTCTTTCTTAGCCGATTCCGACTTGTTGGCATCATAAATCAAGTTCGTAGTCAGATAGTTGTTTAAATTGCACCGTTGAAGCAAGTTCTTGCTGTAATGAACGGTATCCGAGTTTATCAACGCTTCGTATGCCTGCTTCGTGCTGTATATTTCACTGATACTTTGCAGAATGGATGTGTTCTTATACACAATCTGAATGCTGAGAATGCTGTCTTTACGCAGTTGTGCCAATTGCTCTACCGGCATCACTCCTTTTTCGTAGATGGTACGCAGCATGCGCTCGATGTGGTGTGAATAAGTAGGGTCAGGAATAACCTGGCGCAATTGCCGGTTATAGTCCGATTCGAATTGGCTGATTACCTGATCTGCCACAGTTTCGGATAATTGGAAATAAGGGTGATAATTCTTCATGATGCTGTCTTGTTCCCGCTTCACCTCGTCTTCGCCTTTATAGATGGGGAAATCAAAAGAAGCTTGAAGCAATCCGTATTTCCATGGTTTGTTGATGTCAAATTGGTAGTTGAACTGGCCTTCACGAGGCAGGAAATAGACGATAAGGACTACCGCTGCCAGGAAAATTCCACACTGATAAAGGAATTTCTTATACGAAAACTGTCTTTCTGTTCGGAAACTTTTCATGAGATTCGGATATTTTGCCTGCAAAGTAAGAAAAAAATGGGAAAAATAGCTTAATTTTGCGGCATATTTTTTAGATAAAACCACTATGGCAGAAAAGAAAGTAAGAGTCCGTTTTGCTCCGAGCCCTACCGGAGCATTGCATATAGGCGGTGTGCGCACTGCTTTGTATAATTATCTGTTTGCCCGCCAACACGGGGGAGATTTGGTTTTCCGCATCGAAGATACCGATTCAAACCGTTTCGTGCCGGGAGCGGAAGAGTATATACTTGAATCTTTTAACTGGTTGGGAATCAAGTTCGACGAAGGAGTAAGCTTCGGAGGAAACTATGGTCCGTACCGCCAGTCGGAACGTCGGGATATCTATAAGAAATATGTAAAAGTGCTGCTTGACAGCGGCAAAGCTTACCTCGCGTTTGACACTCCCGAAGAATTGGAGGCGAAACGTAAGGAGGTTCCCAATTTCCAATATGATGCTTCTACCCGCATGGCCATGCGCAATTCGCTGACCTTGCCGGAAGAGGAAGTCAGCAAGCTGATTGCCGACGGCAAGCAATATGTGGTCCGTTTCAAGATAGAACCTAATGAAGATGTTCATGTAAACGACATTATCCGTGGCGACGTAGTTATCAATTCATCGATATTGGACGATAAAGTATTGTATAAATCGGCGGACGAGTTGCCTACCTATCATTTGGCAAATATCGTAGACGACCATTTAATGGAGATTTCCCATGTCATCCGCGGCGAGGAGTGGCTGCCTTCGGCACCGTTGCATGTGTTGTTGTACCGGGCATTTGGCTGGGAAGATACCATGCCTCAGTTCGCCCATTTGCCTTTGCTGCTGAAACCGGAAGGGAACGGAAAGCTGAGCAAGCGTGACGGTGACCGCTTGGGATTCCCCGTATTTCCGTTGGAATGGCACGACCCGAAGACAGGCGAAGTGTCATCGGGTTATCGCGAATCGGGTTATCTGCCCGAGGCGGTCATCAATTTCCTGGCTTTGTTAGGCTGGAATCCGGGCAATGACCAGGAAATCATGTCGCTGGACGAGCTTGTCAAACTCTTCAACCTAAGCCATTGCAGCAAGGCAGGCGCTAAATTCGATTATAAAAAAGGCATTTGGTTCAACCATGAATATATTCTGCGCAAATCCGATGAAGAAATCGCCGGATTGTTCAAGCCTGTATTGGAAGCTCACGGCATAGCCGTACAGGATTATTCGGATGCCTATCTGACCAAGGTTGTCTCGTTGGTAAAGAGCCGTGTCAACTTTGTGAAGGAGCTTTGGGAGCAAGCCCGTTTCTTCTTCGTGGCTCCCGACACGTATGCCGAAAAAGACGTGAAGAAACGCTGGAGCGCCGATACCCCGCGCATTATGGGCGAGCTGATGGACGTATTACGCGGCATCGAAGACTTTACGTCAAAGCCTTCCGAAGATATCGTAATCGGTTGGATTACCGAGAAAGGCTACCACATGGGCAATGTGATGAATGCTTTCCGTCTGGCTGTAGTAGGCGAATGTAAAGGTCCGCACATGTTCGACATCACCGAACTGCTGGGCAAAGAAGAAACATTGGCTCGAATCGAAAAAGCAATCCAGACATTATGATGTATCCGTTGCTTCGTTTTTTTCTAAAGCTGTTTTCATGCATCCCTTGGTGTATCTTGTATGCGCTGTCGGACGGCCTGTTCTGCCTGTTGTACTACGTAGCCGGCTACCGCCGGAAGATTGTACGGCAGAACCTGACCGAATCTTTCCCCGAAAAAAGCTTGCCTGAAATCAGGCAGATAGAAAAAGACTTCTACCATTTCTTTGCGGACACGATACTGGAAAGCTACAAGCTGGCTTCCATTTCGCCGGAAGAATTGCGGAAACGGATGAAGTTCAAGAACGTCGAGGCTGTAAACGCAAAGTCCAGGGAAGGGAAATCCGTTTCTGTCTATTTAGGGCACTACGGGAATTGGGAATGGGTTTCCTCCATGCCTCTATGGTTAGAGAAAAGCGTAGAAGGCGTCCAGATTTACCATAAGCTGCGCAACCAGACCATGGAGCGGCTGATGCTGTACATTCGCGAGCGCATGGGAGGCATCAGCGTGGAAATGCATAAAACAGCACGCTATATTACTGAGCTGGTGAACAGCCGTAAAGTCTGCGTTATCGGATTCATCGCAGACCAGTCGCCAAAGAAAAGGGAATCCCGCTACTTCTTGCCTTTCCTGCACCATAAGACTCCCGTATTGACCGGGACGGAAAAGATTACGAAGCATTACGGATTCGAAGCCTTTTTTCTGGATGTGAAAAGGGTGAAGCGAGGATATTATGAAGCTGAGTTTGTACAGCTGCACGATGCGCCCCAGTCGTTGCCCGACTTTGAGCTGACCGTCCTCTATTTCCAACACTTGGAACAGGCGATTCAACGCCAGCCGGAATTATATTTGTGGACGCATAACCGGTTTAAACACGCAGAAAAAACGAAATAACAGCTATTTACGATTTGACTATTTACGATTTAGCTATTTATGAGGTAGATTTAATCGCAAAATAGTAAATAGCCAAATCGTAAATAGAAAAATAGTAAATAAGCAAATGGATATAGATTTTGTGATTACATGGGTTGACATGGACGATCCGAAGTGGCAAGCGGATTTCATGAAGTATTCCGGGAACAAGAACAATACGAAAAACGGAGTTTCCAAAGCCCGTTTCCGCGATTACGGTTTCCTGAAATACTGGTTCCGCGGAGTGGAGAAATTTGCTCCATGGGTACGCAAGATACATTTCGTCACCAGCGGACAGAAACCGGAATGGCTCGACGAAAACAATCCGAAGATTCATTTGGTAAACCATAAGGACTTTATTCCGGAACAGTTCCTGCCTACGTACAATTCGGTGGTAATCGAACGCTACATGTACCGGATTCCCGGCTTGGCAGAGCACTTTGTCTATTTCAACGACGACTTCTATATCATCAATCCGGTAAGCACGGAGCGCTTCTTCCGGAACGGGCTGCCTTGCGACATTGCCACCTTCCTCTACAATCCCTCGTGGTCGCAGTGGTACAAGCGAATCAAGAACAACCTGCGCATCATCAACCGCCATTTCGACAAGAAAGAAGTGATGGAGCGTTTCCACGACAAATGGTTCGATAAAAGCTATGGCTCCAAAGCCCGCTGGAATTACCTGCTGAAACCATACGGCAAATTCATAACGTTGCGCACACCACACAATGCGCAGGCCTATCTGAAATCCACTTTCGAGGAAGTATGGGCTGCAGCCGGAAAAGAACTTACCGAAACATCCGTCAACCGTTTCCGTGCCTTGAACGACTATACGCCCGAACTTTTCCGCACCTGGCAAATCTGCCGGGGGAATTTCGAGCCTTACAATACCTATCGCGACACCAAGATGTTCCCGCTCATGATCCGCCCCAAGCAGGCGGTGCGGGCGATTTACAACCAATCGTATTCGCTGATTTGCCTGAACGACAATGTGCACATCCGCCGTTACGAACAGGTAATGGAGAACATCAAGAACGCCTTCGAGCATATCTTGCCCGAAAAATCGGGTTTCGAACGGTAATCTTTCATTATTTATAGTTAGTAAGATATGGAATGGAACACAGAGACACAGAGGCACAGAGTTTTATTTTTTGAGAGAACAGAGTTCACAGAGAAAAGATTTGCCTCTGCGCCTTTTGTTTTCTCTATATTTTTTCTCCGTGTCTCTGTGCCTCTGTGTTAATATAAAAATCATTATTCATTATGAAGAAAGCCTTGGCAGAAATCATAGCGGGAGTAATCCCGAATAAAATGGCACGCAACCGCTGGCGCGGCCTGCTGCGCTACGGAGCGTTACGCGCATGGAGGCTGAAACGGCGGATGAAGCGCGACACCACCCCGCCCGAATATTACCTGGCAGTGTGCGCCATCGCCAAAAACGAAGGGCCTTATTTCGAAGAATGGATTGAATGGCACCGCAAGCAGGGAGTCGAGAAATTCTACATCTACGACAACGGAAGCACCGACGAAACCCGCCGCGTGCTTGCTCCCTACATTACGTCGGGCCTGGTAGACTATACCTACTTCCCGGGGCAGAAGATGCAGCTCCCCGCATACGACGACTGCTTCGAGCGCCACCGGCTGGAAGCGCGCTGGATTGCCGTAATCGACCTCGATGAGTTCATCGTGCCCGTGAAAGACCCCGACATCCCTACCTTCCTGCGCCGGATGGAAAACTTCTCGGCAGTAGAGATTAACTGGCTGGTATACGGCAGCGGAGGCGCGAAGACGAAAGAGCCGGGAACCATCATGGAACGATTCCGGCGCCACTCGCTCCCCGAACACCGGCTGAACACGCACGTCAAGAGCATTGTAGACCCGCGCCGTGTCTGCGCGATGATTGGCTGCCACGAGGCGGCACGCCTGTACGGCTGCGCCGGCGACTCGCATGGCATGCCCGTAAAGAAACACTTCGGCGACCGCAAGCCGCAGCAGGACGTCATCCGCATCAACCACTACGCCGTGAAGTCGTACGAGGAGTTCCTCGCCAAGCGCGCACGCGGCAGGGCACGCATCAACACCCTCCGCGACATGAGTTATTTCGACGCTTACGACCTGAACGACATTGAAGAATTAACAATTAACAATTAATAATTAATAATGGACAATGGACATCGCTGTGCCGCACGGCTAATTGTTAATTATTAATTAAAAGAAAAGTCATGGCAACATATTACGGAAGAAAATACAAGCTGCTGGAACTGAAACACCGCTTCAAGGAAGCGCTGATGGTAGCGCGCATCGCCTGCAAGTCGGAATCGTTGGGCAAGCCCGGAGCCGGGACGCCCGCGTGCATCGCCATGGTCGACGGAGAAGCATACCACGGAGGGCTGTGCGACCGCTTCAAGGGAATCATCTCCCTCTACGCATACTGCAAATGCAGCGGCCTGCCCTTCCGCATCCGCTACACCTACCCGTTCCGCCTGGAAGACTACCTCGCCCCCGCCGCCTACGACTGGACGCTCCGTGAAGGCGAATATACCGACAACCCCCTCTACAGCCGCATCCTGTACATGCGAGGCGAGCACCTCGCAACGCGCCTCTTGAAGCTGAAGCCCACGAGGCAAGTCCATTTCTATACCAACCGCGACCTGCTGGACCGCATCAACGAAACCTGCCGCAAGGGAAGCGCGCCCTTCGACTGGGGCGAGCTTTACCGCGAGCTTTTCAAGCCCGCACCCGTCCTCGAAGAACGGCTCCGGCTCATGAAGGAAGAGACGGGCAGCGACTATTATGCCGCCGTCTTCCGCTTCCAGAACCTGCTGGGCGACTTCCACGAATACCGCTACCGGGCTCTTGCCGACCCTGCCGAATCGGAACGCCTCATCCGCAAATGCCTCGACGCGATACGCCGTCTGAAAGCCTCCCGCAGCGATATCCCCCTGCTGGTCACCTCTGACAGCGTGACCTTCCTGAAAAGGGCGGTGCAACTTGAAGGCGTCCACATCATACCGGGCACGCTGACCCATATCGACGGCAACAAGCGCCAGGCGGTAAAAGACCCCTTCGAGGTCTACCTGAAATCGTTCGTCGATTTCTACATGCTCACCGATGCGCGGAAGATTTACCGCATCGGCACGCCGCAGATGTACCCCAGCGAGTTCCCCGTCTATGCGGCAAAGGTGAACGGCATCCCGTTCGAGAGCATCACCATCTGAAGCCGGTCCGTCTTGTTTTCGGACAAAAACCGTTAATTCTTTGGCACGATAAGGGGAATTATATACTTTTACGAAGTTATACTTTAACAGCTCACACTAAGCTCGAATGAATGGAAAGAAATGATAGAAAAATGATGAAAGTAAATTGTGTAGTAGTTACTTATAATCGGCTGAATCTGCTGAAAGAATGTCTGTCGGCTGTCGAGAGGCAGACCTATCCTGTCCATAAAATCATTGTCGTCGACAATTGTTCGACGGACGGGACGGCTGAGTTTCTGGATTCCCTTTCAGGAAACGAACAGTATATGATTATCAGGCCCGGGAAGAATATAGGCGGTTCGGGAGGATTTTCCTTGGGGCTGAAGACTTCGGTATTGGCAGGCTGCGACTATACCTGGATGATGGACGACGACACCATACCTTCGGCTTCGGCTCTGGAAAAACTGGCCGAGGCTACGGATTTAGACCCGAACACCGGATTCGTGTGCAGCCAGGTGAATTGGACGGACGGAACGCCGCATGTAATGAACAAGGTTGCCCTCATCGAAGAGCACGGAGAACCGCCGACCGCATCCGACGGGAAACTATCCGCCTGCCGCTGCAAGTGCTGTACGTTTGTGTCTGTACTGGTGAATACGCAGGCGGTATTGCGCGTGGGGCTCCCCATCAAGGAGTTCTTTATCTGGTGCGACGACATCGAATACACCGTACGGATTTTCAGGGCGGGCTATGCGTGCTTCTATGTCGCAGAAAGCGTCGTCACTCATAAAACGCACTCAAACTACTCGCCCCACATCCACGAAGCACCCGAAAGCGTGGCGTGGAAGTTCTATTATCAGGCACGTAACCGTTGCTACCTGAAGCACCGCAGTGTCAAGAGCAAACTGGTCTTTTACCTGTCGGTATGGAACATGTACCGAATTTACAGACACCGCATCGCCAAAAGAAAAGACGGAAAAGAAAAAAAGTTTCTGGAGGCGGTAAAAAAAGGATGCAAGGACGGACTTACCTTTTATCCGGAAATCGAATATGTGCATCCTCAACACTGAAGATACAACCTTCAACCCCTTCGGGAAGCACCTTCCGGCGGTGCCGCTCCGGTCGTGACAGACGGGATGAATGCTTCGGGGCTTCCCGAAAGCTCCGCGCCGTCAGAGAAGAAAGAAACGGGATTCCCGCCGCCTTCGCGACAGGCGGAATGAACGCTTCGGGACTCCCCGGAAGCTCCCCGATATACGGAAAGAAAGGAATGGGACTCCCGCCGCCTCCGCGACAATTTGGAAGAAAAGAAAAAATGTCATATATTCGCACAGAACCTTATTATAACAATAAAGCCTATGAAACAGATTGACACAATCTAATTGGACAGACTGAACAACGGGGCGCATTTCACGTTCCACACCAATACCCTGACACGTGTCAAGGCGGACGAGACCCTCGCCGAGAAGTGCGCGAAGTTCATCACCCCTTACGAAACAAACATCGGCAGCGAAGACGATGCGCTGAAAGTGTCGCAGAAAAGCCTCCTCACCGATGACATCACAGCTGCCGACAACCTGCGCGACTCGCTTTACCGCAGCTACCGCAAGGCGGTGAAGGGCATGACCGGATTTCCCGTGGCGGCGACTGCCGACGCGGCGCAGGTGCTGGCGCAGCACATCAAAGACTACGGCATCGACCCGAAGATGCAGCTCGACAAGGAAACGGGTTTGCTGATTAATTTCTGCGACGACCTGAAGGGCAAGTATACCGCCCACGTAACCACCCTCGGGCTGACCGAAGTAGTGACGCAGCTTGCCGCCGCAAACCAGCAGGTGAACACCCTCATCGAGCAGCGCGATAACGAGTATGCCGCCCGCACCGTGGGAGCAATGAAAACGGCGCGCGCCGCCGTAGACGAGGCATACCGCCAGCTCGTCCAGGTGGTGAACGCCCTCGTACTGATAGAAGGCGAGGAGAGCTACGCCAACTTCATCGACCTGCAGAACTCCGTCATCCTGCGCTACAAAAGATGCCTTCGCGCGGCCGGAAGAGGAGGAAGAGAAGCCCGAAGCCTGACGCTTTTCGGAACACGGAGGTACACACAGTGAGGGCGCATCAAATGGAGAGATATTTGATGCGCCCTCATTGTGCCCTGTCACACCGGATGACATAACTTTATTTGAATATCCGCGATACGCCCCTACAAGACAATTGGGTAAAATGCGGATATTCATTTAACTTTATCCCATCCCGTTCTCTTCCATAATCTCTCTGAACCTGCGGCTCCACGCCTTCCAGCTGAGCTTTTCTTTATACATACGCAGCCCGCCTTCGTGCAGGGCTTGCAGCGACGCGGCGTTGAGGTTGCGCTTGATGCAGGCGGCGAAATCGGCGGCAGCGGCACTCAAAGGCAGTCTGTAGCCGTTCACGCCGTCAATGACATAATCGCCCGTGCCGCCGGTGTCGTACGTAAAGATGGGTACGCCGTAGGCGGAGGCTTCGCAATAGACAATGGCGGAACATTCGGCTCGTGTGGGCAGCAGGAAGAGGTGGGCTTCCTGCCACAGCTGCACGTAGCGGCGGTATTGTTCGGGGTCATTCTTGTTGAGGAAACCCACGTAATCGATGTACGGAAGCCCTTCGTATTGACGGGGCAGTTCCCTGATGCCGGCAATGACCAGCCGCGCCCGGATGCCCTGTTCGTTGAGCTGGCGGACGGTCTCTACGGCAATGTCGCCGCCCTTGCGCTTCCACTCCACACCCGAGAAGAGAATCGTGACAGGTTCTCCGGCGGTGTACTTCCGTGTGTTCGGCACGAGGTCGGTGTCGTCGATGTTCGCCCCGAACTCGATGACGTAGGTCTTCTTCGGGTCGTAACCGTAATCGTTGATAACGGAATTTGCTGCCCAGCGCGACGAACGCAGATTGAGCGCCGCACGAAGGATGCCCGCCCGCTCGCACTCCTCACCGTGCCTGATGGTTTCGGGCGACAATTTCTTCTTCCAATAATAACCTGCCATGAGACGGTGGGTGGTATCGGTGTAGAAGATAGCCGGAATGTCATCGGGCAGGTAAGCCAGCAAACCTGCCATGCTGGGGACGAAAAGGTAATCACAGCCTTTATAGTCCTCTTTACGAATACTGCGTGCGCAGAGCCGGCAGTAGGGCAGATAGTAGTTTATCTTGAGATGTCTGAACCTTAGATAAGCCATGCACCGGTACAGAAATTTCACCGCGCCACCGGGATACGAGCATATCCACTTCACTTCGTAGCCCGCATTTTCGATGCCTTCCCTGATTTTGAATATCGTCCCGCTCCACGCCTTGCGGTCGGTAAACGGGTTTTTCTCGGACACGTATCCGATGACTTTCTTTTTGTTCTCCATGATTCTTTTCAAAATGAGTTCTTATGCTTTATTCTTCTATCCGCCGCCTGATTTCCGGATACTGTTCCAGTATTTTCTCAAAAGCCTTGCGGTTGCGGTCGTCACCCTGTTTCAGATTAACCGACATCAGGGAATATTCTCTCGGCTTCCCTACGCCCTTGGCAGTGCGTTGCCCGTCGGGAAGCGGAACGACGTAGGTGCCTTTCGATACCGCCGCCGCCCAAAACCAGACATCGTCTGTAGTCGGCGCCAATGCCATAAACCGCTCAGGGTCGAGCATGGTTTCGTCCAGCGAATGCGGCGGATACAGCACGCCGCCCACTCCCGTCTGCATGGCAAGGCGGCTGTAGTGAATCCGCTTGAAGACAAAATCGTACCACTTGTACTTCCGCCATTCACTGTACGGCATATCCGGCCTTATCCGCCTTACGCGGTGGGCGATGATGGCATCGGGCAGCCGCTTGTGCAGGCGGACCAGCCGGTACAGCATGTCCGGACGGTAGCAGATATCGTCATCGATGGTGACAATGACATCTTCGGGGAAATCCCGCAACGCCGGAAGCAGTTTCTTGTACGAACGTATCTCTGCCGGGTCGAACCTCACGTCGAGAAGGGGGCTTTCGGCTTTCAGGGCTTCCAGCCCGGCAGGAAGCTTTCCGTCCGGAAACTTCTGCGTGTCCAGATACAATACAATCTTATCGGGCAGCATCGTGCCGCTCAAGACGGAACGTATCGCCTGCACGGCATAGGGAATCGCCGCAGGAAATGAAGTCAGCGAGACGATAATCTGTTGTCTGTCTTTCATACGCCTTTCTATTTATGATTCGTAATCTCATAACCGATTCGTTCGCCGACAATCGGATATTTCTCCACTATCGCTTTCAGGGCGGCGGCGTTGCGGTCGGTCCCTGATTTGAAATTCAGCGTCTTCAACGAGAGCTCGCGGGGCTTTCCCACTCCTTTCGGCTTGTTATGCCCGAAGGGGACGGGAACAATCGGAGTGCCGTTTGCTACCGCAGCCGCCCAAAACCAGATATCATCCGTAGTCGGAGCGATGCGGGTAAACAAGTCCACATCAAGCATCTCCGCCTTCAGGGCATGAGGCGGATACAAGATGCCTCCCACGCCGGTCCCGATATTCGTGAAGCCCGAATGAATCCGCCGGAACACGAAGTCATACCAGCGGTATTTGCTCCACCGGCGGTAAGGCTTGCCCGGCTTCATGCGCTTGGCACGGTGGGCCAATACCGCACCGGGAATCTGCTTGTGGAGGCGCAACAGGTCGCGCAACATGTTCTCGTGGTATGCCACATCGTCGTCTATCGTTACGATAACCGCGTCCGGAAAGTCTTTCAGCGCCGGAATCAGTTTCCGGTACGAGCGGATATCCCGGTCGTAGTTCCGTATCTCGAAGAGCGGATTGTCTGCCGCCAGCTTCTGCAACTCCTGCGGGATGCCACTTTCGCCGAATTGCGAAACCGTAAGATAAAGCACCACCTTATCCGGAAGTACAGAACCTTGCAAAACAGACCGGATAGCCTTGGCGGCATAGGATATCGCTGCCGGAAACGAGGTCAGCGATACAATGACTTCTGGTTTGGATATATTCGGATTCATGCGACGTTTTTTGAATACAGATACAAAGAAACGATTTTATTTCGAGAATATCAACCTGCGGGTGTAGAAATGCCTTCCGAAAAAACGAAGATATACTTCATCCGCCGATGAAGATATCTTCTCCGGCAGTTTCAGTGCACTGAAACTGCGGATGCAGTATATATTACTTTTTGATACCAGCAAATTGGCGGAATCGAGGCTTCATATATGGGTTAATAAAAAAAGCGGCTCTTTCGAGCCGCTTTTTTATTTATAGAGTAATCGGTTTGATTATTCAACTGTGATATGTACAGGTACTTCGCTTGTCTTAGAGTAACCCCAAATATCTGTAACAGTAATATTAACATTTGTGGTTGCCGATTGAGGTGCATTTTGTGAATGCATTTCAAAGTATCCGTCATTCTTAATGGTTTTATCTCCATCCTTAGTGTCAGGCGTAGCCGGTTTGGGATCTTTATCAATAGTAAAGATTCTCTCATTACCTGATTCTGCTGCAACAGCTTTAATGTCATTACGTCCGAATTTAGATTTGCTATCTTTCCATATCGGTAATACATCATAGGTAACTTGTGTATTGTAGGTGTTACCAATAATAACGCCATTACCAAACTTGTAACCATCCAAATCTGAAGCCGGAATTTCAACTACACTGCCTTCTCTCGGAGTTACATTACCTTCGAAAATCGGACTCAGAATCTTAGCCGTAAATGTAAAGCCTTCACCATCAGGATATGCCCAAGCATTAGCAAACTTACCAGTGATATGGAATGTTAATACCTGTCCATATCCCTTCTGGATACCGGTTTCTTTATCTTTCCAACTATTACCATCAGGATCTTCATCCTTCAAAGTTACCATAGTCTTATCATCAAACTTAGATGCAGTAGAGTTAGTAATTACATCATCAATTGTTGCCAATTGGTTAGACTTCATCTTGTCAACAACTTCGATTTCATCATCCAATTCGATTGTGAATCCAGTCGTTTCAGCTTTAGCGAATACACGGTTCAGTTTGAATGTTGCATCAGTTGTATTGTCAGCTTGGTCTTCTGCATACATGTAGCAAACAGCATTTCCGTCAATTACAAAGTTCGAATCAAGCTGGAACAATGTAGTGATAGAAGGCAATGTCAATGTGAATGGAACAGAAATTTCATTCAAGGTTTCACTACCTGTTGCAGGTTTTCTGAATTCGATGTTAGCAGTATATTGCTTATTGACATCAAAGTATTGAGCGGCTGTTGCATTGGTTATGCGGAACTGAATATAGTTTGCATCTTTCAAAGCATCAACTTCGTCAACTTTATTTTCATTCTTTTGAACGAATACTAAGTTAATACCTGTTTGTTCACCTGCATCTTTAGTACCAATTACCTTATTATCTGCATCAACAAAATTAATAACACAATTTTGAAGTTCGGCTTGATTATTCCACAAAGCATTGCCTTGTTCGCCTAATGCTTCTCTCATCTTATCCAAGCTGATATAGAAGTAGTTCTCATCAGCATTCTTATTCTTCAATTCATAAGAGATAGGATCGTAAACAACACCTGCAGTAATAACGTCAGATTGCTTAATCTTCAGGATAGTCTTCTTGTAAGTACCATTCTTGTCAACGGTTTCAACGGTCAAATCGAATCCGACTTTACTAATGTTATCCGGTTTCGTATTTGTACGGAAAGTAAAGCTGCCTTCTGATTCTTCAATCTGAATGCCGAACAGCGTAGCATCATCTTTGTCTACAGAAAGGTGCATATCGTAAAGTGCAGCATCTTCTGTTGCAGCTACAGAGTACCAAGTATTTGTGTTTACAACAATATCTTCATTATCAGATGGGTCAGCATCACCAACAGTAACGGCTTTACCAACAATTTTATCATTAACGTCATTTACTTGAACTGTCTTAAGGTCTAAGCCTTGTTGAGATTTTGATACAACCACAACATATTGTGAATGAGTCTTTCCAGCAGTTACCGCATAGCCTCTATCAACAGTTGCATCATTTGCGTCTTTTGCAGTAAATTGATTTTCGAATTCACTAATCTTATCAGTTGCAATAAACACATCCTCCATAGACAAGTCATACTTGCCATTACCATAAGCAGCTCTTGAGAAAGTTACCAAACTCTTATTCTCTGCAGCTGTTAATGTAACGTTGCTAGGAATATTATTTTGGCTGTCAATCAAACCGAATTTAACAGCTGTGCCGTCAACATCTGTCGGATTCAATTGCACCGGAATAGTTTTCAAGCCCGCAATAATCTTACCATCTTTAGGCAAGGCTTTAGGACCAGCCCATTTATCACGTGCTGGAGCTCCTTTGCTAGAATTGTTGTTATTGTACGCAAAAGTATAAGTATAATATGGCAATTTAACATTTCCAGTTCCCTCTGTACCTAAAACAATCAAATCTGTAATAGAAGAAGTCGCACTTGGCAATTCTACAATCTGAGACTGTCCGTTAGCGTCTACAATAGTAAAGGTATAACCTGTTGCTTCGTCTCCTTCTACAGTTACGCCAGATACGGGGATATTTGTATTGGTATATTCACCATTTTCACCAAGAACCCACCAAGTTCCGTCTTGACGTTTTACCAAGCCTTCTTCAGGAGCCACTTCTTGATTTGCAAAGATACCTGTACCTTCGCCGTTAATCAATAATTCACCTTCTTCACTGATAGTAACGGTTTGCGCTTCTTGACCACTTTCCGTATCAATAGTAATCGGGGTAGTAGTACCATCATTAAAAGTAAAGGTGATCGTATTGCCCGTACCTGAAACAGCGGTCACATATTTGCCGTTGTTTACCAAGTCCTGCAATGCTTTGATGGCATCAGCATTTGCGTCAATCTGACCCTGCAAATTCTTGATGTCATCATCATAGTCTTTACAAGAGGTAAAAGTTCC
>ULXT01055283.1_pt1 | contig 68325 bp, 43 predicted proteins | sample 1961571 | NCBI WGS metagenome assembly ULXT01 (sample SAMEA4835846, study PRJEB28245) | human gut metagenome | biome: gut microbiome; material: fecal sample | place: Denmark | collected 2008
CGTAAGCTTCGTGCTACTACAGACAAGGCTGCAGCTGTTGCTATGTATCCTGGTTTGGTTAAGCTGTTGGACAAGTTGGCAAAGACCAATATCATCCACAAGAACAAGGCTAACAACTTGAAATCAAAGTTGGCTTTGCACATCAACAAGCTCGCTTAAGAGAATTATACTTAAAACAGCATAAGGAAAAGAAGGCTGGATTCATTTTGAATCCGGCCTTTCTCGTTTGTACCTGTCCTTACTTTCCCCATCGAATAAAAAAGCTGCACCGACGCAAAAAACTCACACGCCGGCACGGCATAATCCAAAGATTTTCACTATTTTTGCTCTGTTATTACAATAAGGACCATTTTATGACAGAAGAAGAAAAAATAAACGGTGAAAACAACTATTCGGCCAGCAACATCCAAGTGCTGGAAGGACTGGAAGCGGTGAGAAAACGCCCCGCCATGTACATCGGCGACATCAGCGAAAACGGTTTGCACCACCTGGTATACGAAGTGGTGGACAACGCCATCGACGAAGCCATGGCCGGTTACTGCGACCACATCGAAGTAACCATCAACGAAGACAACTCCATTACCGTACAAGATAACGGCCGCGGTATCCCCGTGGACTTCCACGCCAAGGAAAAGAAATCGGCCCTGGAAGTCGTCATGACCGTGCTCCATGCCGGAGGCAAGTTTGACAAAGGTTCCTACAAGGTGTCGGGCGGTCTGCACGGCGTAGGTGTATCGTGCGTCAACGCCCTGTCTACGCACATGACGACGCAGGTATTCCGCAACGGAAAAATCTACCAGCAGGAGTATGAATGCGGCAAGCCGCTCTACGACGTCAAGGAAGTGGGCACCTGCGATCCGGGCTTCACCGGCACCAAGCAGACCTTCTGGCCGGACGGAAGCATCTTCACCACCACCGAATACAAGTACAGCACGCTGCAGGCCCGCCTGCGCGAACTGGCCTATCTGAACGCCGGCATCCGCATCACGCTGACCGACCGCCGCCAGAAAGAAGAAAACGGCGAGTTCGTGAAGGAAGTATTCCACTCCGAAGAAGGCGTCAAAGAGTTTGTCCGCTACCTGAACAGCAACAACACGCCGCTCTTCGACGACGTCATCTACCTGAACACCGAAAAGGCCGGCGTACCCATTGAGTGCGCCATCATGTATAACACGGGCTATCGCGAGAACCTACATTCCTACGTGAACAACATCAACACGAAGGAAGGCGGTACGCACGAAGCCGGCTTCCGCGCCGCACTGACCCGTGTACTGAAGAAATATGCCGAAGACACCTGCGCCAAGCAACTGGAGAAAGCCAAAGTCGAAATCTCGGGCGAGGACTTCCGCGAAGGCCTCATCGCCGTCATCTCCGTCAAGGTATCCGAACCCCAGTTCGAAGGACAGACCAAGACGAAGCTGGGCAACAGCGAAGTGAGCGGCGCCGTCAACCAGGCCGTAGGCGAAGCCCTGACCTACTATCTGGAGGAGCATCCGAAAGAAGCCAAACTGATTGTAGACAAGGTGATACTGGCCGCTACCGCCCGTGTAGCCGCCCGTAAGGCACGCGAGTCGGTACAACGCAAGTCGCCCATGAGCGGCGGAGGCATGCCGGGCAAACTGGCCGACTGCTCCAGCAAGGACCCCGACGAATGCGAACTGTTCCTCGTCGAGGGTGACTCGGCAGGCGGATCGGCCAAGCAGGGCCGCAACCGTACCTTCCAGGCCATCCTACCCCTGCGCGGTAAGATTCTGAACGTAGAGAAAGCCATGTGGCACAAAGCCTTCGAAAGCGACGAGGTGAACAACATCATCCAGGCACTGGGCATCCGCTTCGGCCTCAACGGCGAAGACAGCAAGGAAGCCAACATCGACAAGCTGCGTTACAAGAAGGTCATCATCATGACCGATGCCGATGTCGATGGTTCGCACATCGACACGCTGATCATGACCCTCTTCTTCCGCTACTTCCCGCAAGTCATCCAGCAAGGCTACCTCTACATCGCCACCCCTCCCCTCTACCTCTGTACTAAGGGTAAGGTGAAGGAATACTGCTGGACCGACCAGCAGCGCCAGCGGTTTATCGACACCTACGGCGGCGGTTCGGAGAATGCCATCCACACCCAGCGCTACAAAGGTTTGGGTGAAATGAACCCCGAACAGCTGTGGGAGACGACCATGAACCCCGAAAACCGCATGCTGAAGCAAGTCAACATCGAGAATGCCGCCGAGGCCGACTACATCTTCTCCATGCTGATGGGCGAAGACGTAGGCCCGCGACGCGAATTCATCGAAAAGAATGCAACATACGCCAACATTGACGCATAATTTATTATTTACCAACCTCACATCTTACAACTGAAGCAGTCCCGGAGCAGCAGGAAAATCCTGCCGGCCGGGACTTTTTCTTTCAATACTCCCCCGAAACGTAAATCCGCCTTCTGTGACCTCCCCTGAAACATTCTTGCAAAATGACTCCCCGACAACCCATACCCGCCGGCACAAAATCGGTCAAAGAACAGAAGTTTTCAAGAAAAAAGAGAGAATAAAATTGTTTTATTAAAAGAAAAGTATAATTTTGTAACAGATTGCTGGAAGAAACAGTTTATCCATGACAAAAGTTCAATATCCGACACAGGAAAGGGAAATTGGGACATGGGACAAAACGGACGACCTTCCAGCTGATTTTTGCTGAAGGAAAGGCATACGGGATGCCAGTAAACAAGATAAGACATAAAATTAACCTCTTAAATTTTTTGCTTATGAATGTACAAAGTATCGGCGAAAACGCAGGAATCATCTGGAGACTGCTCCAGAGTGAGAACCGGAAATGGGACTATCTGGAAATCAAGAAGGCGACCGGGCTGCCGGACAGAGACATCAATGCGGCCATCGGCTGGCTGGCCCGTGAAGGCAAACTGACGATAGATGAGACCAAAGTCGGAAGAAGAAACATCATATACATCGAGTTAAACTATTATATCGGTTGAATTATGGATAAAAGTACCATTGGAAACAATGCAGGCATCGTCTGGCGACTGCTGAACAACGGCAAGCGATGGAGTTATGAAGACCTGAAAACCGCCTCCGGACTGACGGACAGGGACTTGAACGCCGCCATCGGCTGGCTGGCAAGAGAGGACAAAGTCTACTTCGAAACAGACAAGGACAACACGGAGTACCTTTATCTCTCTGTCAACGTGTACTTCTGACATGCCCTGCCACAGGACCTGGACCTGCCTTTGAAAGAATTGAAATGTGCCATGGCTCCACACCGCGGTGCGACGCAGAGCGGAACGATGGAAGTGAACGAACACGCCGGAACGGAAGACATGCTCCCGCTCCGGCGCCCCTCTTTTTCCGGCCTGTTAAGACTAAATAAGACTGATTCCTTGGCACGCTGAAGCAAAATTGTCATCTTTGGTCTGAAAACTCCAAACGACGACATCATGAAGAAATTACTCCTGGCCCTCTGCCTGGCCACCGTGCAAACCGTCTCCGCACAAACCGCCGACCAGCACATCGGCACCCTGATCAATGAAAGCAACTGGTTCGAGCTGAAACGAACAATGGACGAAACGCCTCGTGACTCCGTCAGCCCTCTGCTCTACCAGATGGGCACAGCCCTGACCGCCCACTACTTCAACCGCCCCGACTCGGCCTGCACCGCCATCGGCATCCTGCTGAACGAATACCAACCGGAACTGGGCCCGCAAAACGCCGTGAACATGGCAGCACTGATGGCTACCAACCTGACGCGCTGCGGCCGATACGAAGAAGCTGCCGCACTGATGCAAAGCCTGGCCCAGCAGTTGCAGGCACAGGGCGTGGACACCGCCACCACGGCCTCTATCCTCAAGGCGGCCGACCTCTACACCATGTATGCCCACGAGTCGCCCCTCTGCCGCCCGCTTCATCCGACAGGCGAATACCGCCTCCCCTTCACGTTCAACGACGACATGCACCAAGGATACAAGAAGCAGGGGCACTTCCTGATGCTGGATGCACGCATCAACGGTACAAACGAACCGGTTGTGTTCGACACGGGTGCCGGCATGAACATCATCAGCAGCCGCCAGGCCGAAGCGTGTGGTCTGCGACAGACCGAAATCACCATCGACATGCAGGGCATCGGCAGGCAGCAGGGACGCATCGCTATAGCCGACACGCTGCGCATCGGCCCGATGGCGTGGCAGAATGTTCCCTTTCTGATTGTCGATACACGCACGGGCGATGCCGAAGCCGACAGCGTCGGAGGGATGCTCCAGCCCGTCATCGGCCTCCCCATTATGCTGAGCATGAAAGAAGTGCAGTTTGATTTTGAACACCGCGAACTGGTGATTCCCGCCACGCCGACACCCAATCCACTGAACAGCAGCAACCTGCTGCGCACGGACAGCGAAGGCCTGCGGGTGGAGAGCCGCGACGACGAGGGGCACCCGATATACATGCACCTCGACACGGGCTCGTATGGCAGCGACCTGACCGCCCGCTGGTATGCCGCCCACCGCACACAGGTGGAGGTACAGGGCCAACCCGACTCGCTCCGCATGGCTGGCGTCGGAGGCGTGAGCAAGCAAAAGACCTACCGCATGCCGCGCATCACCTACCGCATCGGACAGGGACAGGCGACGCTGGACGACGTACACGTCAGCACAGGACTCGACCTTCGCACGGGACAGTCTGTCGGCAATCTGTTCGGCATCAGCGATATAGACGGCATTATCGGATTGGGACTGCTGGAGCGGTTCCGCCGCGTCACACTGAACCTGGAAGAGATGTATATCAATGCAGAATGAGGTGCGAAGATTACAAGCAGGCCCAGAAGGATAAAGAGCCAGACAAGCAAACTGTCCATCACGATTGATTCATTTAATTACAGCATCCCCTGCTTCTCCAGCTCCTCCGCCGCAATCTCCAGTTCCTTGTACCACGCCTCACCGAACTTGCGGATGAGCGGTTCGCGCAGGAACTTGTAGACGGGGACATTCTCCTTGCGCCCCAGCAGGACGGCGGCCTTGCAGACGTCCCAGCGGTGGTAGTTCACCGCCTTGTAGGGGCCGTAGTCGCCCACGCGGATGGGATAGAGGTGGCAGGAAACGGGCTTATAGAAGTCGGTCTTGCCTTCACGGAAGGCTTTCTCGATGGCACAATAGCAGCACCCCTTGTCATCGTAGCAGGTAAAGACGCAATCCTTGTTGTTGACAATGGATGTCACCAGGTCGCCCTCGCAGTCGGTATATACCACCCCCTGACGATCGATGACGGCCCGCGCTTCGGGGCTGAGGTCGTCCCATATCACGGGAAGCACTTCTTCGAGCTTCTCCACCTCGTCCAGCTCGACCGGCGCTCCGGCATCTCCCTCGATGCAACACTCGCCCTTGCAGGCCGACAGGTCGCACAGAAACTTCTCGCGCAGCACGTCGAGACTTACCACTACATCGTCTATCTGTATCATAAATTACCGTTCTTTTATCAAAGTCTTTCTTCGCAATCGGGCATTTGCATAAACCGTTATAAATCTAATACATATCAGTTTATTTCAGTTTACAGAAAATAAACTCTCAGTTTAATGCGGATAAACCGACAGTTTAAACGGACTAAACTGGCAGTTTAAACGGACTAAACTGACAGTACAAAGGCTTTAAACTGACAGTACAAACGGGGTAAACAATGCCCTTTGTGAATAAAGACAATCCTTATAAAATACAAGGGCAGACAGAAGGAATCTTTTCATCAGCACCTTCTGCCTGCCCTCTATTCATTTATAATCTTCCGATCAATTACTTAATCAGATCCTTGCCGGTCATCTCGGCGGGCTGAGGCATGCCGAGGATGTGGAGGATGGACGGAGCTACGTCGGCCAGCACACCGTTCTCTACCTTGGCGTTCTTGTTCTCCGTCACGTAAACGAAGGGAACAGGATTCAGCGAGTGGGCGGTGTTGGGCGTACCGTCGGCGTTCAGAGCGTGGTCGGCATTGCCGTGGTCGGCGATGATGATCACCTCGTAGCCGTTGGCCTTGGCAGCCTCAACGGTGTCGCGGACGCAGTTGTCGATGGCAACGACTGCCTTCTCGATGGCTGCATAAACGCCCGTGTGGCCCACCATGTCGCCGTTGGCGTAGTTCACCACGATGAAGTCGTACTTCTGCGTGCCGATAGCCTCCACCAGCTTGTCCTTCACTTCGTAGGCGCTCATCTCGGGCTTCAAGTCGTACGTGGCAACCTTGGGCGAGGGAACGAGGATGCGGTCTTCGTTGGCATACGGAGTTTCGCGGCCGCCGTTGAAGAAGAAGGTGACGTGCGCATACTTCTCCGTCTCGGCGATGTGGAGCTGCGTCTTACCGTTGTTGGCCAGGTATTCGCCCAGCGTATTCTGCACGTTCTCCTTGTCGAAGAGGATGTGTACGCCTTTGAACGATGCATCGTAGGGCGTCATGCAGTAGTATTGCAGGCCGGGGATGGTGTGCATGCCCTGCTCCGGCATATCCTGCTGGGTCAGTACGATGGTCAGCTCCTTGGCGCGGTCGTTGCGGTAGTTGAAGAAGATGACCACGTCGCCTTCCTTGATGGTGCCGTCAAACGAGCCGTTTACGATCGGCTTGATGAACTCGTCGGTCACGCCTTCGTCGTAAGACTCCTGCATGGCCTGTACCATGTCGGTAGCCACCTTGCCCTGTCCGTTGACGAGCAGGTCGTAAGCCTCCTTGATACGCTCCCAACGCTTGTCGCGGTCCATGGCGTAGAAGCGGCCCACGATGCTGGCGATGCGTCCGGCCGACTGTGCGCAGTGGGCGGTCAGCTGCTCGATGAAGCCCTTGCCGCTCTTCGGGTCGGTATCACGGCCGTCCATGAAGCAGTGGATGAAGGTAGTGTCCTGCAGGCCATATTCATTGGCGATGTCGCAGAGCTTGAACAGGTGGTCGAACGAAGAGTGTACGCCGCCGTTCGAAGTCAGACCCATGAAGTGGATGTTCTTGCCATGTTCCTTGGCGTAAGAGAAAGCGGAAACAATCTCCTTGTTCTTCAGGATGCTGCCGTCGGCACAGGCACGGTTGATTTTCACGAGGTCCTGATAAACGATGCGTCCGGCACCGATGTTCAGGTGGCCCACTTCGGAGTTACCCATCTGTCCGTCGGGCAAACCTACGTTCTCGCCGCTCGCCTGGAGCTGTGAGTGCGGATAGTTGGCCAACAGACTGTCCCAGTAAGGCGTGGGAGTGTTGAAGATCACGTCATCCTTCTGATGGTCGCCACAACCCCAACCATCGAGAATCATTAAAAGAGCTTTCTTTGCCATAATGCTTAAAGTATTTAAAGTTTGAATCAATCTTATTTTCCGACCGCAAAGTTACAAAAAAAGATGCGTATCTGAGGGATTAATCTATGTTAAGTTGGCAAAGAAGCCTGCTTTCGCCACTCTTCTCTTATTCGAGCCTCTCTAAGTAAGTTTTACCCCGCAGCATCCGATGCGGCAGCCTCTTTCCTGCACAAAAAACAAAAGAAATATCAATCTTCACATCATTTTCCTACATGAGATTTTTTATCTATCTGCCTTTTTTTACCTTTGTACGAATTTAAGTAGATATAATTAATACCGAAATACCATGCATCAGACGAAAAAAATCTTTTGTAGCCTCCTGTTTCTCCTGTCAGGACTCTTACTGACAGCACAAACCATCGAAAACCCCACGTTCAAGGCCCGCAACGGCAGTATCCGCAACATCACCCGCATCGAACGGACGCCCGAGTGTACCAAAGTCTATATCCACGCCATTTTCCGCCCGCACTGGTGGATTATGGAGGACGGCGACAGCTATCTGGAAGATGCCGCCACCGGCAAACGATACGCACAAACGGGCGCCGAAGGCATCCAGCTGAAAGAAAAAACCGTCATGCCCGACTCGGGCACAACGGACTTCGTCCTGCTGTTCGAGCCGCTGCCGGCGGATGTACAGACCGTCCACCTCATCGCCCCCAATAGTACGGAAAGCAACACCTATGATATCTCGCTCGTCCCCGCCCCCAAGAATAAGCAGCCCCTGAAGCCGGTGAAAGGCAACTGGTTTGCCGACGACGCACAAGGCCGATGGGCGTATGGCATCTACGACTCCCTTGTCATTGCGGACAACCGTCTGTACGACCTGAAGACGTTCCACAAGAAAGGCAAACGGCTGGTACTGGCTGCACAAAGCCGTGCCGACGGTTCTTCCGTAACGCTGCAGCTGACACCCCGCAAGGACGGTTCCTGCCTCATTGCCCTTGACGGCGGCGAAGCACAACGCTACGTCCGCACCCGCCCCGATACACCCGTCGTGGAAGCCGACAACGGCTATGGCGACGACTTCTTCCGCAGCGACAGCGTCTGTCTGCAAGGCTACCTGGACGGCTACGACCCGCGGCTGGGCTTCGACAGCGGCATCCTGTATCTGGAAGACGAAATCACCCGCCAGGACTATCCCGTGGTTGTTCCCATCAAACCCGATGGCAGTTTTCAATGCAAGTTCGTCCTGCAACATCCCATCTGCCACAACCTGTTACTCAACGACAGCTGGATATCCTACTATGCCGAGCCGGGCGACACCGTCACCCTCTACCTGAGCTGGGAAGACCTCATGGCACGCAGCCGGGCACGCGACAACAGCTATCCGCTCCCCCATACAGCCCATATGGGAAGAAGAGCCGACCTGTCTTACCTTGCCACTACGCTGAAACAAAGTTTCTATTATCCCTACGACAAACTGAGCAAGGCGCAAAAGACGCTGACACCTGCCCAATTTCAGGAACAACTGAAACCCGTTGTAGCCCAATGGCAACAGCAGGCCGACTCGCTCTGCCGCCTCTATGCCCCCTCACAGAAGGCTGTTTCACTGATACGCAACCAAATGGCCATGCAGGTGGGATCCACTTACCTGAACTTCCAGATGAGCCGCAACTACTACGCCCAGCAGGACAGCACCAATCGGGTACTACAGGTACAACCCGACGCTTCCTACTATAACTTCTTGAAGGAAATGCCCCTAAACGAACAGTCAGCACTGGCCAACAGTAACATAAGTACCTTCATCAACCGTTTTGAATACATGAATCCGCTCGATGCAGCCTACAGCACTTATGCACACCTGTCGAACGAAGAAACATTCAAAGCCCTGCCCGTCGAGGAACAGCAGATTCTGCTTCAAATGAAACTATGCGAAGCCAAAGACAGCATCATCAACAGCTTGTGTGCCACGCCCTCGCCCCTGCTTTGGCAAGTGGCCCGCATACGCAACCTGCGCTTCACGCTGTCCGATGTATTGAAGCGGAGACAGGATGCCGAACTCTACATCAACCAGTTGAAGAAAACCGTCACTCATCCTTATCTGTTGGCAACAGCTCAAGAAGTATTGGAAGAGCTGTGCCCCGAAACCCGACCTGCATCCTATCAGCTGCCCGAGGGAAAAGCGACCGACATTTTCCGCCGCATCATCGCTCCTCATGCGGGCAAGGTATTGTTTGTCGACTTCTGGGCCACCACCTGCGGTCCCTGCCGGGGAGGCATACAAGCCACGGCCGACCTGCGCAAGCAATACCGCAACCATCCTGAGTTCCAGTTTGTCTACATCACCAGCGGAACCGAATCGCCCGAGAAATCCTATACAGACTATGTGGAGAAGCATCTGAAAGGCGAGGCCTGCTACCGCCTGACGGACACGGAATACAAGTACATGCGCCAGCTTTTCCAGTTCAACGGCATTCCGCATTACGTAGTGGTGGAGAAAGACGGCAGCATCTCTACCGAGGAGGTGGGTGCCCACAACCTGGCCGACTTCCTGAAACGGCGCTTCGGGGACTAACAATGAAACCGACAGCAGCATCGTGAAAATTGAAACAAAACCTAAAAAACAGAATCGGAGGCACCGCAAATGCCTCCGATTTTCTATCTTTGCGCCGCAAAAAATAAAATTGAGAACAACAGATATGGACGATTCAAACCCTCGAACGTGCAACAGTATTAACCCTTAACCGCGGACGGAGACCTTCTGCATCGCCAGCCTCCGTACGCAACCAAAGAAAGGAGGCTATGACCGATGAGAAAGTATCTCTACAGCGAAAACGGCTTCATGGAGAAGCCAGTGTGGGCACCCGGCTGCTGGGTAAACGTAGAATGCCCCGACCAAGACGATTTCCAGTTCCTCACCCGCGAACTGAACGTACCCGAATCTTTCCTTGAAGACATCGCCGATGCCGACGAACGGCCCCGTACCGAAACCGAAGGCAACTGGCTGCTCACCATCCTCCGTATCCCCATGCAGAGCAGTAATCCGCAGATTCCCTTCATCACGGTGCCCATCGGCATCATTACCAACAACGACATCATTGTTTCCGTCTGCTATTACCGCACGGAGCTGCTGCCCGACTTCGTCCAGCACACGCGCCGCAAGGGCATCGCCGTGAACAACAAGCTGGACCTCATCCTGCGCCTCATCTACTCCTCGGCCGTCTGGTTCCTGAAGTACCTGAAGCAGATCAACAACGAGGTGGCCAACGCCGAAAAGGAACTGGAGAAGAGCATCCGCAACGAAGACCTGCTGCGACTGATGAAGCTCCAGAAGACACTGGTCTACTTCGACACCTCCATCCGCGGCAACGAGGTGCTGATAGGCCGGCTGAAGAACATCTTTCAGAACACCGGCCTGCTGGACATGGAGCTGCTGGACGACGCCGTCATCGAGCTGCGCCAGGCCTACAACACGGTGAACATCTACAGCGACATCCTGACGGGTACGATGGATGCCTTTGCCTCCATCATCTCGAACAACGTGAACGACATCATGAAACGCATGACGAGCCTCAGCATCACACTGATGATACCCACTGTAATCGCCAGTTTCTACGGCATGAACGTAGACATCCATCTGGATTCGTTCCCCCATGCTTTCCTGTTCATCGTACTACTGTCAGCAGCCATCTCGGCAGGGACATTCGTGTGGTTCAGGCGAATCAAGTGGTTCTGATATCTCAACCGAAGTCCAGGGAGAGCTGGCCGTCACCCAGCAAGTTGAACGACAAACGATGATAGGACGTCGTGCCATGCTCAGCAATAGCGGCACGATGCTCTTTCGTGGGATAGCCCTTATTGCGGTTCCATCCGTAGCAGGGAAACTCTTCGTGCAGGCGGTTCATGTAGTCGTCGCGGTAGGTTTTGGCCAAGATGGACGCCGCGGCAATAGAAAGATACTTGCCATCGCCTTTCACTACCGTGGTATGGGGAATATCTGGGTACTTACGGAAACGGTTGCCGTCGATGAGCAAGTGCTGCGGACGAACAATGAGCTGGTCGATGGCACGATGCATGGCCAAGAACGAAGCGTTTAAGATATTGATTTCATCAATTTCCTGCGGCGAAACGACACCGACAGCCCATGCTACGGCTTCACGTTCGATAACCTCGCGCAAGGCGTAGCGCTGATGCCCGGTCAATTGTTTGGAGTCGTTGAGCAGGTCGTTACGAAAATCCTTTGGCAGGATGACAGCAGCGGCATAGACAGCTCCAGCCAGGCAACCGCGACCGGCTTCATCGCAACCTGCCTCCGTCAGATCGGCATTCAGATAGGGAAGTAACATGGTCTTATAATCTTTTTACACGACGCAAAGATAAGAGGAAGCTGACAAAATATTGTTATCTTTGCCCCGTTTTTCAAAAGAATAATAAAAGATGTTCACAGTCATAGGACTCATGCTGACGGGAATGGTTGCCGGTTTTCTGCTACGCAGACACCGTTTAAAGGGCATCCAGCGTTTCATCACCATCCTCATCTGGCTATTGCTCTTCCTGCTGGGCGTAGAGGTAGGAGGCAACAAAGATATCATACAAGGCCTGCACACCATCGGGCTGGAAGCCATCCTGCTGACAATAGGCGGCACACTGGGCAGTGTAACAGCGGCCAAACTGTTGTGGCACATGCTCAACAGACACAAAAAAGCACAAGAGCAGACTTCTTCCGATGCGACAAAGGGTAGCGGCAACCTGCAAGCCCTGAAAGGCAGCCTTGTCATTGTCATCTTTTTCGTTCTGGGAATCATCAGCAGCTTATTCCATATCCTGCCTGCACAACCGGGCAGCCACATCAGCTTCTACGCCCTCTGCGCACTGATGACCAGCGTGGGCATCAGCGTCGGCAACGATCCCCAAACACTGAAAAACTTCCGCACGCTCAACCCGCGACTTATCTTCCTCCCCGTCATGACCATTGTGGGCACACTGGCGGGCACAGCCGTTATAAGCCTGCTGCTGACCCACCGCAGCCTCACCGACTGCCTGGCCATAGGTTCCGGCTTCGGCTACTACTCACTGTCGAGCATCTTCATCACTGAATACCGCGGAGCCGAACTGGGCACCATAGCCCTGCTGGCCAACATCAGCCGCGAAATCATTACCCTACTGGCAGCACCACTGTTGGTACGCTGGTTCGGGCGTCTGGCACCCATTTCGGCCGGAGGTGCCACCACAATGGACACCACGCTTCCCATCATCACCCGCACTTCGGGACAAGAGTTTGTCGTAGTGTCCATCTTCCACGGGTTCACGGTGGACTTCAGTGTACCATTCCTCGTAACGTTGTTCTGTTCACTTTAAAAGCACCCCACAACATCCACCGATAGGAAAACATAGTATATTTTCATCGGGGGAAAGGAATAATTTGCATCTAAACATCCAATACTTTACACCGCAAAAGGTAATGCGCCGCCACAACTCTTCACACCACTAAATAGAGCTAAAGGCTACTCTTAGTCGATTATCTCGGAGAATACTAACAAGTATCAAACGAAAACATTATAGGCAGGGGCAATATTTCGCTTCAGCCATTATGACTAAAAACAGGAAACACACAAAAATACGAATAAAAACAGAGACAATCCACAGTAGTTTACAGCCAACTTGGCAAGAGTTAACTCGCAGCATGATAACAGTTAGTTCACAGCATGGTATCAGTTTACTCCTTGGTTACGACTTTCCTAAGCCATGCAAGTATCCGTCAAATGGAATTCAATTGTCTATACATTTCCATAAACAACAAAAAACGGACGGTTCGAAAAGCATTTCTTGCCATATTTAAACAAAAAGAGATGCTTCACAAACCATCCGGGGGGAATATTTAACAAATTCAAAATAAGCAATCGTACAATCCACATTACTAACCATCTACCCCACTTGCACGAACAAGAGAAAAAGAGCAAGAACACAAACGATTGCTTCCTCCTATAGTAGGAAGATTATTGAGGCCGTATACTGATGGCATATCCACCACCTGCCGCCGTCCAAATCTTCAGTTTCGTCTTAGGAGACACTTTCTTAGTACTGATGACATAGTTTTGAGGATTCTCTTTATAATGAGCATCTTTACCGTCCTGATAGATGATCGCCACATACTTGCCTGCCGGCAAGAAATTGAGGTTAATGACCGAAATACGGGGTTGTTCACCGTTGGTACCGCCCACAAACCACAAATCTTTTCCTTTGGCCTTGCGCGCCACGGTGACATACTCCATCGGCTCGGCCTCCAGATACCAGCTCCGGTCCCAATCCACCTCCACGTCCTTGATGAACTGGAAGGCATCCATAAACCGTTCGTAGGTTTCGGGTAGGTCGGCTGCCATCTGCAACGGGCTCGACATGCTGACGTACAGCGAGAGCTGGTTGCACAACGTTGTGTTCACCCACGAAGAGTTGTTGGGGTTGTACTTCTTTATGTCGTTTTCAAACAGGCCGGGGGTGTAGTCCATGGGGCCGCCTATCAGTCGTGTGAAGGGCAGGATGGCCGTGTGGCCGGGCTTGCTGCCTCCGAAAGCCTGATACTCGGAACCGCGCGCCGACTCGTTGCCGATAAGGTTGGGATAAGTGCGGCACAAGCCGGTGGGGCGCACGGCTTCGTGGGCGTTGACCATAATCTTGTATTCGGCCGCTTTCTTCACGGCATACAGGTAGTGGTTCACGTGCCATTGGTTGTAGTGGTTCTGTCCGGGAGGAATGATGTTGCCCACATAGCCGCTCTTCACGGCGTCGTAGCCGTTTTCTTTCATAAAGCGGTAGGCCTCGTCCATGCGGCGCTCGTAGTTGCGGATGGAAGACGAGGTCTCGTGGTGCATAATCATCTTGATGCCTTTCTGCCTGGCATAGTCGCGGATGCCCGGCAGGTCGAAATCGGGATACGGCGTCACGAAGTCGAACACTTCGTCCTTGGCGTTGCCGAACCAGTCTTCCCAACCGATGTTCCATCCTTCCACCAACAGGGCGTCGAAGCCGTGTTTTGACGCGAAATCAATGTACCGCTTCACGTTTCCGGTTGTGGCGCCATGGCGTCCGTGGGGTTTCAGTTTGGCATAGTCTGTCTGGCCCAAGTGGATGTTGGGCGCATCGTAAGTGTAGCTCCACTCGCTCTTGCCGGTAATCATTTCCCACCAGACGCCCATGTACTTGCAGGGCTTTATCCAGGATGTATCTTCCAGCTTGCAGGGCTCGTTCAGGTTCAGCGTGACGCGCGAAGCGAGGATGTCGCGGGCATCGTCGCTGACAATGACCGTACGCCAAGGCGTGCGGCAGGCCGATTGCATGTAAGCCTTGTCGCCGTTGGGGTAGGGCGTAAGCCAGGAGGTAAAGACAAAGTTCTTGTCGTCCAGGTCGAGGTGCATGCACGGATAGTCCACCAGAGCGGCTTCGTGCAGGTTGATGTACAGGCCGTCGTCGCTCTTCAGCATCAGGGCCGTCTGTACGCCGGTGGGCGAGAAGCTGGTTTGCGACAGGTTGCCGGTGATAGAACCTGTCATTAGGCCACGTATCTCGCTCAGGCGACTACGTGTGTAGTCATACTCCTGCGTGTCGTAATCACCTGGAATCCACCAAGCAATGTGGTCGCCTGTCATAGCAAACTGCGTACATTCGTCGGTGATGACAAAATAGCTCAGGTTACGCTGTTGCGGAAACTCGTAACGGAAGCCCAAGGCGTGGTCGAATACACGGAAACGGATGTTCATCAGCCGCTTGGAAGAGGTTTGCTCCAGTTCCACCAGCAGCTCTTTGTGATGGTCGCGTATTTCGTTCTCTTCGCCCCACACGGGTTTCCACGTCTCGTCTTTCTCGCTTTGGGATGCTTTCACCAGCCTGAAATAATCTACCAGGGCCGTGCCGTCCTTCAGCCGGAAGCCCATCCCGCTGGGTTTGACCACATCCTTGCCTTTATATTGCAACGAATAGCGGGGCGCTCCTCCTTCGGCCAGTTCGAAACGGAGGGTCAGGTTTCCGTCGGGCGACGTGACCGACTGTACTGTGCTTTCTTGTGCCTGTGCCAGTAAGCCCATGAAAGAGGCTGACAAGGCCAGGCAGATGGTTTTGAAAAAAGGTCTCATGTTGTTTGGTTTAAAATGATTACTCAAGATACGTTATTTCTTACTCAGTTTTACTATTTTGCAACCATGCGGAGGCAGCTCCACTTCCAGTCGCGAGGCTTCGCCTTCGTCGGTGTGTGTCCATAAGTCGCGCACGTCCATGCTGCCTTCGATGCCCAGCTCGGCAAACTCCACAGAACGTTTCTGCCTGCTGTCTTCGCGGTTGAAGAGCCCCAACACCCAATCGCCGTCAGAGAGTTGCCCGTACCATATCTGGCTTCGGCTGTCCCAGCGGTCGGCGGCAAGCGGCTTCCCGACAAAGCGGTCGGCGTTCAAGGCCAGCAGTTCGCTGTTCTGGTAGAAGCGGAGGTTGTCGCCTATCGTGTGATACTGGTCGGCCACGGTCACGGGGCCTCCGGCCATCAGTTGCAACGAGATGACCGACTGTTTCTCCTCGTCCGTACCAAAGGTATTCAAACGGATAAAGTCACCGTCCAGAATCACGCCGTTCCGTCCGCTCACATCGGAGAAGTGGAGAAATCCGTCGAACATGTTCATGCTTGCGGGCCAGGAGCCGTAAATCTTCCCCCGTTCGTTGGCAGAGAAATGTCCCCACCCTCCATCGCCCGTATCGGCCACGATGCGCACCATGTTGCCGTAGCGTTTCTCCAGGTCGGCATGGTCGAACAGGTGAGGCATGACCAATGAAGTAAACACGCCGTACTTTTGTGCCGATTCGCAGATGTACTGCAAGGCCAGTTGATAGTTTTCGCGTCCATACCCACGCCCTACAGTACCCATATTACGGTCTTTGCCATTCTCATACCAACTCAAAAAATCCATGCGGATGTACTCCACCCCCATTTCCGAAAAATGCTTGAAGAATCCGTCAATGTATTCCTTGGCGCCCTTATGTGAAGCTACCACCCAGCTGAACCAAGTGTCGTCATGCCCGGAATTATCTATCTTATCGCCCGACTTGTATTTTAGATCGCCAAAGGTCACGTCCGTGCCCGGTATCGGGGTGTCGTCGGGTCCGTGCAGCCACAAGGGGTTGTCGTAGACGCCCACTTTCAGACCCTTTGCCCTGCATCTGGCAATGAGCTCCTCCAGCGGCATGCTTCCATAACGGGTCATATATCCCGATTCATCGTCGGCTATCATCGGAATGAATCCGTCGGTGCATATCATGTCGTATCCGTAAGGCTTCAGGTCGCGTGCCACCCAGTCGATGATGTTGTCCCATTCGTCCGGGCTGATGTCCATATCCTCATTGGCCACTCCGTTCTTGCTCTGGTTCCAGCAATATTCGTACACACTCCAGTACAACGGGGCTTTGTAGACGTGAATGTCCGTTTCAGGCTCCTGCGGCTCCTGCAAAGAACCGCTTCCAGAATCCTGGCATCCTCCTAAAAGGAATGCCAGGACTATCATCAAAATACCCATATTGAAAACTGTTGCCAATTTCATCCCTAATTACTTTGTTATACGTATTACTTGGCAACTGTGAGGCTCTAACGTCACAGCATAGGAGCCTTCCATAGCGCCCAAGTCCTGATGTGTCCAGAGGTCGCGCACATTTCCCGCTTTTCCCGTTTCGATGCCCAGTTCTTTCCCGAAATCGATGCGGTATTCGTCCGCTGCATCTTCACGGTTGAAAAAAGCGACAATCCAATCGCCGCAAGGCAATTTCCCAATCCAGCGGGAACTGTCTTTGCTCTTGACATCCCGGGACAACGGTTGGGCACAGAAGCCAGCCTTGTTCAGTTCTATCAGCTCCTTGTTCCGATAGACCTCCAAGCACTCCTCCGTCGCCGTGTCAAACTGGTCTGAAACGGCCAGCGCAGACCCTGTGACAACCATCAACGAGAACAGGAAACGGCGTTCGTCCACATCGGCCATAGTGTTCATGCGCATAAAATCTCCGTCCATAATCAACCGGCCGGGGGCCGCTATGTCAGAGAATCCGATGAAGCCATCGAACGCATTGCCGTATTGCGGCCAGTTTTCCTGACGTTCGCCCCTCCGGCGTCCACTCACAAAGTCCCATCCGCCTTTGAAGCAATCGTCACTGATGCGTATCATGTCGCCATACGGTATTTCGTTCTTGCCGTGACTGAAACAGTTGGGCATCACCAGGCTGATGAAAATCTCATCGCCTGCTTCCTCCTTAATCCATTTCAAGGCTTGCACGTATTTGTCCGAACCGTAGTTCCGCTCGTAATTCTCCAGGAAGTCGATGCGCAGGTAAGTGGCCCCTAAGTCGATGAAATGACGCACATATCCCTTTATCCACTGCTCGGCTCCGGGACGGGCGGTATCCACCCAATACAAATCGGCGTTGAAACTGTTCTTCCCCACGATTTGGCGGGCGGTGGTTTCCGCGCCTGCCACCGGACAGTCTTGCTCCCACGCGGCACGTGTCAGCCACATCGGGTTGTAGTAGACGCCGAACTTCATCCCTTTGCCACGGATGTAATCACTCCAATAGCTGAAGTCATGCTGCCAATCACTGTTGTACTTGGTGATGTATCCGTTGGCATCTATCGTTTGCGCCTGTTCTATCCACCCGTCAGTGCATATCATATCGTAGCCATACGCTTTCAGATGCGTGTCCATCCAATCGATGTTTTTCTTGTAACGGTCTTCGGGCAGAGGCCGGTTGTTGTCGTAGCAATACTCGTAGGCCATCCAATACATCGGACCGCTGCCCTTGCGGGTAAACTTGCTGTCGCGGGAGTGGACGGGGAGGAAGTTTGCCAGAAGCAAACTTCCCAATAAGAATAGTCTAAAAACGAAGTTCATATACCATACAAATAGTTTTAGTAATTATTCGCCCAAATAAGATGCCGAGATGGTCCAGTTGCGCAGGTCGAAGGTCAGATTGTAGGTTCCCGCAGCGGTAACCTTCCACTTCAAATCTTCGCCTCCGGCGTACATCAAGAATACTTCGGCATTGATGCCGCTCTGGTTTATCTCACGTCCTTGCGTAGTAGGATGTACGAACGGTGCATCCCAACTGCCCGTCACCAAGCAGCATTTCAACTCGCCGGTGTTCAGATGCCCTTCATACACGAAAATCAACGGATCAGCTTCCGTCGGTGTCAAAGCCGTAGGGTTGCTGATATCCCACCCTGCTGGAGTGGCATCGCCTACCATGTAAAACGTTTCGGTTTTAATCGGCAGATTTCCTTCGATGACAATCAAGTCTTTTTCTCCTTCGCAACCAGCCAAGGCTATGGTCAGCAGCAACACGGCTGCTTGTACAAAATGATATAGCTGTTTCATAAGAATAAGTCTTTTTTAGTTATAAAATTTATTTGTCGTATCCAGGATTTTGCTTCAAATTATGATTAGCATTCAGCACGTCGCGCGTAATGGCAAAAATCTCGGTATGATTATCGGAATCAGCCTCCTTATCCCACCAACGTCCACTGTTGAACTGTCCGAAACGGATAAGATCAATGCGGCGGCGTCCTTCAGCAAAGAACTCGCGTCCCCATTCATCCAGCAATTCGCTCTCAGTAAGTTGGGCTTGTCCTTCGGGTGCATAAAGGTTACGTGTCCAGCTTTCCGCCGGATAGTTGCGCTTGCGCACACTGTTCAATAACTTGGCCGCTCCCTCTACATCACCTTGGCGGAATTTGCATTCAGCCAATGAGTAGACAATCTCAGCCAGGCGGATTTCAGTAAAGTCAGATTCCATCTGCTGGTCATCTTCGTCACTATAGAAAGGATACTTACAGAAGTGCCATCCTGAATTGTGATCGCCCGTTGTGAGGTTACTGGTCTTGTCGTCTGGATACTGTCCTTCGGGAAGTCCGTGGAACTTTCCAACGGCATCGCGGATACACAAATCATAATCTGAATTAGGAGAAGGTACATACTTCAGTTCACCGTTTTCATCCGTGTAGGGCAGTTTGCCGTAAAGGAACATTCCTTCACGAGTATTATTGCCCAAGTTCCTATACAATTTCAAACGTTCATCTTCAGGATATTTGCGGAACTTCTGGATAGGCATACCCAACGTGTACTCATACAAATTGCCACTCAAGTCATAGCTGGGTGAAGCAGCATACTTACAGTTATGATCACCCGCCTTTGCCTTGGAGTCGTTGAAGTAGAAACGGATGCGCGCCGGCACAGTCCACCAATAGGTATCGCCTTGATAGTGCCAATAAGAGTAGCCCTGTGATGCAGGGAATCCAAAGATGACTTCGTCGCATGTCTCGTTATTCCAATCGAACGGAGCATCCCAAGTGGCAGCCAATTCGTACTTGCCATACTTGCCGTCCAAGATTTCCTGAGCGTAAGTGGCACAATCGGCATAGCGGTTTTCGTCGATATAGGTCTCTGCATTGAGGTAAAGCCGTACCAACAAAGAGGCAGCCGCTGCTTTGGTCCATTGTCCCTGAATACCTTGATTACCTCCCAACGTCTCTTTCGTGGTCAGCAAATTCAAGCATTCTTTCAGCTCCGTCTCAATGAATTCAAAAATGACTTTCGGCTCTACTTGCCCTTCAGAGTTCAACGATACATCATTGAAGCTTACTGCCAACGGGACGTTGCGGAAAGCATCCAATAATCTCAGGTAAAACCAAGCTCGTAATGCTCGGCACTGTGCCTTGAGGTTGTTGAACTCGTCATCCGTAAAACCAAATTTCTCGGGCGATAACGAACTGAGGTCTTCAATCACATAGTTGGCCTGCATGATACCTTGGAAACATCCGTTCCATTCAGTCTGTGCATCGCCGTCTTCAATCGTCCACGTATGGTAATGCAAACGGCGCCAGCGCCCTCCGTCATCCCACCAACCGTCACGCGTCGGTGTTATCAACTGATCGGCCGAGAGTTCGTTCAAAACATGTCGAGACTGTATGCTCCAGAAAGCATGTTCAAAAGGACGGAATGTAGCACGTACCACATCCATCTGGGTATTGTAATAGTTCTGGGAACCCACTTGGTCGTAAAGGGTTTCATCCAAATTGGTGCAACCGGTTGCAAACACGGTAGCTAATGCCGTTGCGGCTATATATATCTTTTTTAAGACTTTCATATTCTTATTAATTTTAAGGAATCTTAGAAATCAATCTGCACACCTACAATAAACTGGCGGCTCGACGGATAGTAACTGCGCGAACCGGTACCCCCCGGATTCAGTCCGTTTACCTGATAGGTAGAAGGATCTACACCACTAAATTTAGTGAAAGTCAACAGGTTCTTCCCGGTACCATAAACACGTAATTTCTTCAGGTATTTCCATTGAGGATTGAAGGTATAGCCCAAAGTCAACATATCCAGCTTCACGTAATCGCCGCGCTCCAAGAAATAATCACTTACTACCGGGTTGGCAGTAATCTGTGCATTCTTCTCATAAGCTTTCTTCAGCACGTTACCAATGAAGCTCTTGGTGCCATAGTAAAAATCATGGATGTTAAAGATATCATATCCAAAAGCGCCACGGAAGAAAATGGAGAGGTCGAAATTCTTATAACGGAAATTATGAGTCATAGAGCCAGTAAACTTAGGAAGTCCGTTGCCTACAATCTGGCGGTCTTCATCCGTAGCCTGGTCGGCTTTAATCATATCTCCGTCCTTGTCATACACAATCCAGTTGCCCTGTTCATCGATACCGGCATATTTGAACATATAAAAGTTTCCTAAACGCTTCCCTTTCTCAATGCGCTGCAAGTAATGGAAAGGATAGGGATCCTCAGTACCCACTACGTCGTAGAAATCTTGTCCCACATATTCCGAGTTACTGAAATCAACAAACTCATTACCCATGGTCGAACCGACTACTGACACTGAATAATCAAAGTCTTTGGTCTTCACAGCATCCCAAGTAATATCTATTTCCAGACCAGTATTCTTCATTGTACCTACATTGACAAACGTTGTGTCAAACAAGTAGGGCGGAACCGACACTTTGTAATCACCCAACAAGTCTTGCTGACGACGGTTGAAGTAATTGATAGAACCGTACACTCGGTTCTTGAAGAGGGCAAAATCAATACCTATGTTCCAGTTCTTTCCTTTTTCCCATTTCAAATCAGGATTTACGTTCTTTGACGGACCCCATACCTGGAAATAGCGACCATTGTAATAGTAATAACCAAAAGACGACATTGTACTCAGTGACTTATAGCTGTCGAATTCTTGGTTTCCTGTTATACCGAAGTCACCGCGCAGCTTCAAATCATTAATCCAGTCAATACCCTTCATAAACGATTCTTCCGAAATACGCCATCCGAGTGAAATGGCCGGGAAGTTACCCCACTTGTTGTTAGCTCCAAACTTTGAAGAGCCTTCATGACGCAGTGAGGCTGTCATCAGATACTTGCCCTTGTAATCGTAACTGATACGGCCAAAGAATGCTATGAGTTTTGAATCATTCTTATAAGAGCCCATTCCCACTTCGCCTTCATCTTTAGCATATTCACCCGAGCCAATATTGTTGAATCCCAAACCATCGTTGGAAAAATCCTTGTTTGAAGCATTCAACCCGGAATATTGCGAATACTGGTAAGAATAACCGGCCATAGCCTTCAGGTTGTGGCCACCGAAAGATGTCTGGTAGTTAGTTATCCACTCCAACACGTGTTGGCGTTCCTTGCTATACGAGCGAGAAGCCTCTCCGTCACGTCCAGCATTTATACACAACGTACTGGTAGAAGGACGGAACCAGCCGTTAAAGTTGTCATATTGGTGATCGGCAAATGTGATTTGTGTGTTCAGCGAATGATTGCCGGTCTTGTCTTTCAGCAACAAAGGCAACAGGTTCAAACGGGCCGTAGCATCCCAGTCAAGCAACTTGGTTTCTCCTTTGTCTTCTTCCAAAGCCATCAGTTCCACAGGATTGTATCCTGCCGTCTGCCCTTGGAAGTTATAATATTTTGAAGGATCTTGAGGGTCACGAATTGGCGTGGTAGGATTGGCCTCAATAGCGTTGCGGAACACATCCCACGCTGCTTGGTCACGATAAGCGATACGTGGAGCGATGTTAACAGTAAACGTAAACAAGCCATCAGCCGTTGTATGGTTTAAAGAAGCACGTGCACCATATTCTTCACGCCCTGAACGAAGGTCGATACCGCGTGCATCGCGATAATCTGCACTTACACGATAGGAGGTACGGTCGTTTCCGCCACTTAAAGTCAGCGTATGCTGCATGCTAAATCCTGTCTGGCTTACGGCATCCAGCCAATCATCGTTACCCCCTAAATCATAACCTACCGATGAATCAGAACGCAAGTCGCGGTATTCTTGTGCAGTAAGCATATCCAGTTCTTTCTTCATCACATCGAACGAGAATGTGCCGGTATAAGATGTATGTATGCTGCCGTCCTTGCTACCTTTCTTAGTCGTAATCAGGATAACACCGTTGGAACCCCGTGTTCCATAAATAGCCGAAGCCGCGCCGTCTTTCAATATATCGAAACTGGCAATGTCATTTGGATTAAGATTTGTAAGATTACCTCCAGGCACACCGTCAATTACAATCAACGGGCCCAAACCTGCCGCACGCGACGAAACGCCACGTATCTGAATACTGGCTTGGTTGTTGGGGTCGCCCGCACCGGTATTGGTAATAGACACTCCGGGCACTTTGCCTTGAATCATCATGGTAGGGTCAATACTGCTCACGGCAAGAAAATCTTTTTGAGAAACGTGCGAAATGGCTGAAGTCAGTTCTTTCTTATCCATCGTACCATAGCCAATAACCACCACTTCGGCCAACATCTCAGTGTCTTCACCCAAGGCAATTTTCAGCTCTGTACGCCCATTCACCGGCACTTCAACAGTTTTGTAACCAATGTAGGACACTATCAGCACATCATTTTTGCCTACTCCCTCGAGCACAAACTGCCCGTCTAAATCAGTAATGCAACCTTTTGTTGTAGATTTAACTTGGATGTTTACTCCAGGAAGTGTTTCTTGAGTAGCTGCGTCTGTCACTACTCCCTTTACGCTTAATTGCTGCGCCCACGCAGTTTGAGCCAGTCCTCCAAGCACAAACAACAAGCATAATAAAAAACCCAGTTTACGGAATTTTCTTCTCATAGCTTTACATTTTAAAGTTAAACAATGTGGTTCATTTGTTTACATGCAAAGGTAGATAAGATGTCTTCCAAGAGCAACTAATTTAGGTCATTTTAATACTACTTCTTACATTGCGCCACTATAAATCAGCTAAATACAAAATATTAAATCAACATAAAATTAAGATTCCCGAGGTTTACAAATACGCAAAATATGATTGTCAAATTCATCTTTTGAAACGAGCGATTTAGCTTTTACCTTAGCTTTGTAGACATAAATCGTATTTTGTGAAATATTCAGGTATTTGGCCACCAATGCCGTGTCGGCAATACCCAACCGCATTAAGGCAAAGATACGTACTTCTGTGGGCAACATGCCACTATCGGTCAGACAAGCCTGATATTCCTCTGGAAAGAGTTTGTTATATTCCTCCAAGAAAGTAGGAAACAGTTTCAAGAAGGCGGCATCAAACGATGAAGACATACGCTCACGCTCCTGCCTGATATTGATTCCGTTAATGATAGACAGCAAATCATCATACTGTTTGGCTTTCAGTTTACGTTTCAACTGCTTACACTTCTCCTCTACATCATTCACAAAGGATGAATCACCATACAACGACTGAACGATATAACTGTCTTTTATCTCATTAGCCTCTTGCAGCTGCATATTGATGACAGACAACTGCCGATTGACCGCATCACGTTCACAGGCCTTCCGCTCGACTTCATTCCTTGCCTCGCACAAGCTACGATTCTTTTTCTTCAAAATGACATACAAAACGGCTAACAACAGCAAAGTAAGCAAAACAAAAGCGCCGAAGGCAAATAGGAAATTCCGCTGGCGGCTCATCTGTTCGTAACGGCGGCTTTCTATCAGCGGCAATATGGAGTTGATTTCCATTTTACGAATACGCGTGTTATAGAAGTTGGCATCACTCTGTGCCCTATGCACATAGCGTGTCGCACGGTCAATGTCGCCTGCCTCGTACATATAAGAGGCAAGCGTCTTGCCGGCGGAAGTCTCACGCGTATTAGAGCGAATGTCATTAATGGCAGAAAGCGCCATGTAATAGGTGGCTTCGGCTCTCCGCCCCAACTTGTCGCACATTTCACCTATCATGAAACATTGCACTGCCTGATCGTGTAGCGACAACGAATACTTACCCAGCAACTGTTTCCGCCTCTCAATAATAGAAGCCGGCGGAAGGAACTCCACCGAAAGCATGTCTTTCGTGTAAGTCCTCCGGTATACGTCAGCGTTCATAGCGGCACTTGCCAGCACTTGATCACGAGCCTGTTCACGCAAAGACTCGTAATGTTGCCAAAGGCTGTCGTTATCTACCGAAAAATCACGCATATTCTGATATAAATATAGGCATTGCGCGTAATAATGCTCCAACATTTGGGGACTCAAGCCTTCCACCGAAAAACTTCTATTCATCTCGTCGGCCTCTTTGTAAAACCCTACTGCCGTATAACAAAACATCAGGCTGCTCTTGGCCAACGCTATCGACTCCGGCTGCTGCAACTTCTCTGCCATCCACAAAGAACGCACAGCGTACACGTAAGCCGAATCGTATTGATAATGTTTGTATTCTTCAAACAGCTCGTTACATAAAGCAAAAGTGTGTTGGTCATCAGCCGACTGATGCAACAGGCTCTTCAATGAAACCAGTTTTTCTTCCTTCTTTTGCGTATATGCATCACACTGGCTCATCTCGTAATCCAACACATTCAATATCGAATCAATATTCAACCCCGTAACATCCGCTTGTGCCCTACTGGCAAACGACATTCCAACCAGAACTAATAAGGCAAAACAATAATTTAACCAGAATCTTGAAACCATTTCTTCCTTAATAAACATAAAGAACAAACTCACAAGGTGATACACAGAAGACTACCTCACCTCGCCAACTTGTCTACTGAAACAAAATTACGTTGTCCACTCCTACTCAGAACACACTCCACGCCACCGTCAGCCCGGCCATCACAATGGCCACCATCGACATCAGCTTGATAAGTATGTTCAGGCTCGGACCTGACGTATCCTTGAAGGGGTCACCTACGGTGTCGCCCACCACGGTGGCCTTGTGCACCTCGCTGCCCTTGCCGCCAAAGTTGCCTTCTTCCACGTATTTCTTGGCATTGTCCCAGGCTCCTCCCGAGTTTGCCATGAAGATAGCCAGCACGAAACCGCTGCTCAATCCTCCTATCAGCAAGCCCAGCACACCCGGCACACCAAACACAATACCCGTCAGGATGGGTGCCACAATGGCAATGAGTGACGGCACCACCATCTCGCGTTGTGCGCCCTTGGTCGAGATGGAGACACAGCGTGCATAGTCGGGCTCCGTCTCACCCGTCAGAATACCCTTGATTTCGCGGAACTGCCGCCGCACCTCATCTACCATGTGCGCCGCCGCGCGTCCCACGGCATTCATCGTCAGCCCACAGAACAGGAAGGCCATCATGGAGCCGATGAACATGCCCGAAAGCACCTTGGGATTCATCAGTGTCACGTCATAGTGATGCATGAAGTCAAAGAACGTGGCATCCTGCAAAGGCACCGTCGTGCCGCCCACATTGATTTCCGTCGTGCCCAGGCGAGTCAGCCCGATGCGGATTTCCTCAACATACGACGCCAAGAGGGCCAAACCCGTGAGCGCTGCTGAGCCGATGGCAAAGCCCTTGCCCGTGGCAGCCGTGGTGTTGCCCAGCGAATCGAGGGCATCCGTGCGGCGGCGCACGTCACTTCCCAGGCCTGACATCTCGGCATTGCCCCCGGCGTTGTCGGCTATCGGGCCGTAAGCATCCGTGGCAAGGGTGATGCCCAGAGTGGAGAGCATGCCCACGGCGGCGATGCCGATGCCGTAGAGGCCGAGGCCCACGTTGGCAAAATCGAAGCCCGAGGCAAACAGATAGGAGGCTATGATGCCTACGATCACGGCGACAACGGGCACGGCGGTAGAGAGCATGCCCAGCCCGATGCCGGAGATGATGACCGTTGCAGGCCCCGTTTGCCCGCTTTCGCTCAGGCGGCGGGTGGGCTTATACGACTGCGAAGTGTAGTATTCCGTGGACCTTCCGATAACGATGCCCACCAGCAGACCCACCACGACGGAGCACGAAATCCACATCCAGTTGTCCAACTGCAGCATCCACATAATAAGAAAGGTGGCCAAAACGATGAGCACAGAGCTGAGGTTGGTGCCGAAAGACAGCGCTCCGAGCAGGTCTTTCATGGTGGCATTCTCGCGGGTTTGCACGGCAAAGATGCCGAGAACGGAGAGCAGAATGCCCACGGCGGCGATGAGCATCGGCGCGATGACGGCCTTGTACTGCATCAGCGTGTCGCCGCTGTGTATAAAGGCAGCCGCGCCCAAGGCGGCTGTAGCAAGGATGGAACCGCAGTAGCTTTCGTACAGGTCGGCACCCATTCCGGCCACGTCGCCCACGTTGTCGCCCACATTGTCGGCGATGGTGGCGGGGTTACGCGGGTCGTCTTCGGGGATTCCCGCCTCGACTTTACCCACAAGGTCGGCGCCCACGTCGGCCGCTTTCGTATAGATGCCGCCGCCCACACGGGCGAAAAGCGCTTGTGTACTGGCACCCATGCCGAACGTAAGCATGGTGGTTGTGATGATGCAGAGCTTGTGAGTGGGTGTCAAAGCATCGGCAGGAACCACCGCATCGAGTAACAGATACCAGAAAGAAATGTCGAGCAGGCCCAGCCCCACTACGACCAGACCCATCACTGCCCCGCTGCGGAAGGCGATGCGCAAGCCTCCGTTCAGCGATTGCCGTGCGGCATTGGCCGTACGCGCCGAGGCTTGTGTGGCGGTCTTCATGCCGAGAAAGCCCGAAAGGCCGGAGAAGAAACCACCCGTAAGGAAGGCTACGGGCACCCAAGGATTCTGCAGGCCGAAGCCGTAGGCCATGACGGAGAAGAGGATGACCAGCCCGAGGAAGACCCAACCCACGACCTTGTACTGCTGCCGCAGGTAGGACATGGCGCCCCGGCGCACGGCCGCGGCTATCTTCTGCATCTGAGGAGTTCCCTCACTCTGACGCATCATCTGCCGGTGAAAGTACCAGGCAAAGGCCAGTGCCAGCACGGAAGAGGCCGGAACAAGCCAGAAAAGCAATGTATCCATAATATTTTTGCTTTGAGGTTATATAAAATAGTTCGGGCTAAATATAACAATTCAGCCCGAATAAAACAAAGATACTGGATGTTTTCCTATGGAAAGAAAAACTATTCGACGGTGACCGCCGTTCCGGCGGCCGTAACCATGAGCATGGAGCCGTTTCCGCCTACGGTTTCGTAGTCAAGGTCCACGCCGATGACGGCGTTTGCGCCCAGGGCACGGGCCTGTTCCTCCATCTCGCGCAGGGCAGTCTCCTTGGCTTCGCGCAGCACTTCCTCGTAGGAACTGCTGCGTCCGCCCACGATGTCGCGGATGCTGGCAAAAATATCGCGGAATACATTGGCACCGATAATGGTCTCTCCCGATACGATGCCGTAATAGCGGGTTATCTTTCCGCCGTCAATCATGGATGTGGTTGTCAGTAACATAGTGCATTTGTTTTAAAAGTTATCTGTATGTATCAGTCGAAAAAAAGGGCCGGAAAGTTGCATCCGGCCCCGTTTTTTTTCGGAAAAAAGTCAGAACATGCGGCTCACCCTCACGACTCCGTCCACCAGCGCATCGACTTCCTGCCGCGTGTTGTACAGGCCGAAGGAGGCACGGACGGTGCCTTCGATGCCCAACCGTTGCATCAGAGGCTGGGCACAGTGGTGGCCGGTGCGCACCGCAATCCCCAGTCGGTCGAGCAATGTTCCCATGTCGAAGTGGTGAATGTCGCCCACGAGGAAGGAGATGACGCTGCCTTTCTCGGCCGCTTCTCCGAAGATGCGCATGCCGGGCACCTGCCTGAGGCGCTCCATGGCGTAGGTGGTGAGGTCGTGTTCATGGGCGGCAATGCGGTCCATACCCAGGGCGGTGACGTAGTCCAGGGCACGCGCCAGGGCGGTTGTGCCGATGTAGTCGGGCGTTCCGGCCTCGAATTTGAAGGGCAATTCGTTGAAGGTAGTGCGCTCGAAGCTGACGTGCTGTATCATCTCCCCGCCGCCTTGGTAGGGCGGAAGCCTGTCCAGCCAGTCCTCTTTGCCGTAGAGAACGCCCACTCCGGTCGGCCCATAGACCTTATGACCCGAGAAGACATAGAAGTCTGCATCGAGGTCTTGCACGTCAATGGGCATGTGGGGGATGCTCTGAGCGCCGTCCACCAGCACGGGTACGCCGTGGCTGTGCGCCGTGCGAATCATCTCTTTGACGGGGTTTACGGTGCCCAGCACGTTGCTTACGTGCGCCACGCAGACCAGTCGGGTACGCTCGGTGAAGAGCTCGCGGTAGGCATCGAGGAGCAGTTCGCCGCGGTCATTCATGGGAATCACCTTGAGCACGATGCCCTTCCTCGCCTGCAAAAGCTGCCAAGGGACGATGTTGCTGTGGTGTTCCATGGTGGAAAGCAGGACCTCGTCGCCGGCCTTGAGGCAGGCTTCTCCGTAGCTGTAGGCCAGGAGGTTGATGCTTTCGGTGGTGCCGCGGGTGAAGACAATCTCGTTGGTCGAGCGGGCGTTGATGAAGCGGCGTACGGTTTCGCGGCTTGCTTCGTGCAGTTCCGTGGCCCTTTGGGACAGGAAATGGACGCCACGGTGCACGTTTGCGTTGACGCTGTAGTACTCTTCCGTGATGGCTTCTACGACCGCGCGGGGCTTCTGTGTCGTGGCTCCGTTGTCCAGATATACGAGGGGTTTGCCGTACACGGTGCGGCTGAGGATGGGAAAGTCGTCCCTTATTTCTTCAATATTATACATTTATATTCAAAACACTAAAAGTTCCAAAATCGTTCATCTTGTTGATCCATATCTAACCCATCATTATAATATCCCCAATTATAACAATCATTCCAAATATTATTATTATTTTTTTCATCATAAATCCATTCCTCCTCTTCTTTAATAACTTCCTTAATATCATTTGCATCTTTTTGCAACAAAAACCTACCCGAACTAACTGCTCGATAAAAGTGTTTCTTACAGAGTCCTTCAGCATCTCCTCCGTTTTCAGCACACTTGCCATCAGCTGTTTCAAGTAACGTCATTTTATAAGAAGAAAAAACCATAGGCTCATAAATAACTGTAGTTCGAATACAAGTGCCCATTAAGTCTTTTTCTTCTACTTGATCTAATATACTCTCTGTTTCTTCAACTCCAGTAAAGGAATTATTGTCAACTATATAATAAGGGGGAGTTACCCATTCATAACACATCAATCTAATAAATATAGGTTTACCTATTACATTGCCATAACAATCCATTTTACATGCTTTCTGCATGTCATCAGCCTGTGTAACTGTAGGAGGGAACAACCTTTTATTAAACATAGGAGGTAAAGATCTCAATACTTTATGATCAGAAGTACGATAATCCTTAACTGTTACAGTTAAATCTTTATCAGACCTAATGCCTATAGCCCAAATATCAATATATGGAGGCAAATTTTTACAATCAACTCTAACCAATTTCGTTACCTTACACAACATAAATATATAATATTTTATGTAAAAATAGGTTCTTATCTACATTATCTACACATAACCTTACACTCTTGGCAATGTCCCAGCTCGCCTCGGAAGCGCTTTTCCACCAGCAGATGCAGGCGGTCCCGCAGTGCATCGAGGCGGATGGTATCGATTACTTCGCCCAGGAAGGCGAACATCAGCAGCATGCGGGCTTCTTTCAGGGGGATGCCGCGCTGCTGCATGTAGAACAAAGCCGCGTCGTCCAGCTGGCCTACGGTGGCTCCGTGGCTGCACTTCACGTCGTCGGCATAGATTTCAAGCTGCGGCTGTGTGTACATCCGGGCGTCGCGCGTGGCGCAAAGGTTGCGGTTGGTCTGCTGCGAAGAGGTATGTTGGGCCCCCGGTCTCACCAGGACTAAGCCGGCAAAGGCGCCTGTGGCCTGGTCGTCGAGGACGTACTTGAACAGTTCATTGGACGTGCATCGGGGCACGGCATGGTCGATGCTTGTGCGGTTGTCCACGTGCTGGTTCTTGTCGGCAACAGCCATTCCGCAGAGGTTAATCTCGGCATTTTCGCCGGCCAGGGTTACCTCAACGGTGTTTCGGGTCGTACCGTTGGTCAGCGTCATCCCGTTCAGAAGGACGTTGCTGCCTGCCTCCTGGCGCACGTACAGGCTGCTGATGCGGACGGTACTCGTATGCGTTTCCTCCAGTTCATAGAGGTCGAACACGGCATTGCGGCCCACAAAGACCTCCACAACCTGGGTGGCAAGGAAGTTTACGGCATCCATTGCGTGGTCACACACCAGGAGCCGTGCCTGTGCTCCCTCCTCCAGAACGATGAGCACACGACGGTTCACCATCAGATTGACGTCGCTTCGGAGGATGTTAACCAGCTGTATGGGGCGCTCTACCACGACGTTTCGGGGCACGTAGAGCAGCACGCCGTCCTCGGCCAGGGCGGTGTTGAGGGCGGTCACGCCGTCTTTCGACGCATCGGCCAGGCGGGCGTAATACTTCTTCACCAGTTCGGGATGCTCCGTTGCCAGCTGTCGGAGGCTGCCGAACAGCACGCCTTCGGGCAGGTGCGACTTGGGCAGTGCCTTGCTGTAAAAGGCATCGTTCACCACAAAGTAGAGCGAGGTGCTCATGTTAGGCACGTCGCACTTGAACACATCATAGGGATTGACGGGGATGTCGAGCTGCTTCAAGTTGAGCCCATAGTCGGGTTCAAAGAGCTTGCTGACGTCGGTATACTTGTATTTCTCGTCCTTGCGGGTGGGGAATCCCAGGCGTTCGAAGTGGGCGAAGGCCGCAGCGCGCGGGGCATTCATCACCTCGCAGCTGTGCTGGCATACCATGGCTTCGCACTGCGAGAACAGGTCTATGTATTGTTGCTCAGGTTTCATCATCTCAATAAAGAATTATGAATGACGCATGAAGCACGAAGAAAGGCCCTTCCGCCCATGCTTGAAAGGCAGCAATTCTTCATTCTTCATTCCTCATTCTTCATTTACTTGCTCTTTCTTTATCCAGTCGAAGCCGCGGTTTTCTATCTCCGTTGCCAGCTCGGGGCCGCCGGTCTTGACGATTCGGCCTCCCAGCAAGACGTGCACTACGTCGGGTTTCAGGTAGTCCAGCAGGCGTTGGTAGTGGGTGATGACCATGGCCGAGGTCTGCTTCGTGCGCAGCTTGTTGAAGCCTTCGGCCACGATGCGCAGGGCATCCACGTCGAGTCCGGAGTCCGTTTCGTCGAGGATGGCGAAGGTAGGTTCGAGCATCGCCATCTGAAAAATCTCGTTCCGTTTCTTCTCTCCCCCGCTGAAACCCTCGTTTACGGAGCGGTTGGCCAGCTTGCTGTCCAGCTCTACGATGGCCCTTTTCTCACGCATCAGCTTCAGGAACTCCGATGCCGACAGGGCCGGCAGGTGATGATACTTGCGCTGTTCGTTGACTGCCGTACGCATAAAGTTCACCATCGACACCCCCGGAATCTCGACCGGTGTCTGGAAAGACAGGAAGATTCCCTCGTGTGCACGGTCTTCGGGCGATAGGGCCAGCAGGTCCTTGCCGTTGAAGGTGATGGAGCCGTGTGTCACTTCGTAGGCGGGATGGCCCACAAGGACATTGCTCAGCGTACTCTTTCCGGCACCGTTCTGCCCCATGAGGGCGTGCACCTCGCCGTCGCGGATGGTGAGATTGATGCCTTTCAATATCTCTTTGCCATTGATGCTGGCATGCAGGTCTTTTATCTCTAACATAATTTATGTAGTTAAGAATGAAGAATAAAGAATGAAGAATCACTTCTCCATTCCGACTTCCCCACTCCGTTTAAAATCCTAAATCTTCATTGTTCGTTCTTCATTTATCCCACGCTTCCCTCCAAAGAGATGCTCAGCAGCTTCTGCGCCTCGACGGCAAACTCCATCGGCAGCTTGTTGAGTACTTCCTTGGCGTAACCGTTTACAATCAGTCCCACGGCGTCTTCACTCGAAATACCGCGCTGGTTGCAGTAGAAAATCTGGTCTTCACTGATCTTGCTCGTCGTGGCTTCGTGTTCAACGACCGCCGTTTCGTTGTGAATATCCATATAGGGGAAGGTATGGGCACCGCACTTATCGCCCAGCAGGAGCGAGTCGCACTGGCTGTAATTGCGGGCATTGTCGGCCTTGGGACTTACACGAACCAGCCCACGGTAGGAGTTTTCACTCCGCCCGGCCGATATTCCCTTGCTCACAATCGTCGAACGGGTATTCTTACCGATGTGGATCATCTTGGTACCCGTATCGGCCTGCTGGTAGTTGTTGGTTACAGCTACGCTATAGAACTCAGCCACAGAATTGTCGCCCGCCAGTATGCACGAAGGGTATTTCCACGTGATGGCACTGCCCGTCTCCACCTGCGTCCACGACAATTTGCTGTCCACACCCTTGCAGATGCCGCGCTTGGTAACGAAGTTGTATACGCCTCCCTTGCCCTCAGCGTCGCCCGGATACCAGTTCTGCACGGTACTGTACTTCACTTCGGCCCGGTCGTGCACCACGATTTCCACGATGGCGGCATGCAGCTGGTTCTCGTCACGCATCGGAGCAGTACAGCCTTCCAGGTAGGAAACGTAGGCATCGTCATCGGCTACAATCAGAGTCCGTTCAAACTGCCCCGTACCCTGTGCATTGATACGGAAGTAGGTAGACAGCTCCATCGGGCATCTTACCCCCTTGGGAATATACACAAACGACCCGTCGGAGAAAACAGCTGAGTTGAGTGCGGCAAAGAAATTGTCGCGGTAAGGCACCACAGAGCCCAGGTACTTCTGTACCAGGTCGGGATGTTCGCGTATGGCCTCGCTCATCGAACAGAAGATGATGCCTTTCTCCATCAGTGTTTCCTTGAAGGTGGTTTTCACAGAAACAGAGTCCATCACAGCGTCCACAGCCATACCGCTCAGCGCCATCTGCTCCTCCAGAGGAATGCCCAACTTATTGAAAGTCTTGATCAGTTCGGGATCTACCTCATCCATACTCTTAGGCCCTTCCTTCTTCTTGGTAGGATCTGCATAGTAGGATATGCTCTGGTAGTCTATTTCGGGAATACGGAGATGTGCCCACGTAGGCATCTCCAGCGTCAACCAATGGCGGTAAGCCTTCAGGCGAAATTCCAGCATCCAGTCGGGCTCTCCCTTCTTTTCAGAGATGAGACGGATAACATCCTCGTTCAGTCCCTTCTCGATGACGTCGGTATGCACGTCGGTGGTGAAGCCATACTTATACTTCTCCTGCGTGAGTTCCTTGACGTATTTATTGGGTTCTTCTTGTTGCATATCTTGTCTATAATTCAAGTTCATCGTTCAACCTATTGAAGAAGTTCACCGGCCACCTCCCTGGCTGCCGGCAAGAATATGCCCGCAAACTTCTCCATCGGATAATATAACACAGACTCCTGCTTCTTTGTTCTCTTGAGGAGAGTGTTGTCCGAATCAATATATTCAACCACACAAATGAGCAGGCTTACCAACAGAGCCGATTTCAACAAGCCCAATCCAGCTCCCAGCAAACGGTTGACCCACCCCAGTGCAACAGCTTCCATCGCTTTGGTCAGCAACGTGGCCAACAGCAGAAAAGCCAAGGGTACGGCCAGCCAAATGACAACAAAAGCAATGCCTTGCGCCACCGTCAGCGAGTCGGTAAGCGGCAGGAAGAAACGTTCGGCCACGGTTGCATACAGAGCTTTGGCAATCAGCAGACCCGCAACCAATCCCAGCAGGCCCGCCAATTGTTTCAGAAATCCCTTGGTAAAGCCCACAATCGCACCGGCTCCCAAAACTATGAGTATTACAATATCTATAGTTGTCATACCCTCCTCAATTATATTATAACACCAGCCGCAGACAACACCGACAACGCAGATTTAACCTTTTCCCGCAAATCGGCAGCACGAACATTCGCGCAACATTAAAATCCGTGTCATCCGCGTTGTCTGCGGCTGAAAAATCTATTGTTCAGAATCAAAGCGTCTGCTTCACTTCCACTTCCTCATAAGTTTCAATGACGTCACCAACCTTGATATCGTTGCAACCTGTCAGGCTGATACCGCATTCGAAATTGGTGCCGACTTCCTTTACATCGTCCTTGAAACGTTTCAACGCATTGATATTGCCGGTAAACACCACGATACCGTCGCGAATCAGACGGGCCTTGTCGGTACGTTTCACCTTACCGGTCTTCACCATTGCACCGGCAACCATACCGACCTTACTGATATTGAAGACTTCACGCACTTCGATGGTAGCTGTAACCTGTTCTTTCACCGTAGGAGCAAGCATACCTTCCATTGCAGCCTTCACCTCCTCGATCGCATCGTAGATGACCGAATACTTACGGATATCCACGCCTTCCTGCTCGGCCAGCTTGGCTGCCGCACCAGACGGACGTACCTGGAAACCGACGATAATCGCATCGGACGCTGCAGCCAAAGAAACATCGGATTCGGAAATCTGACCGACACCCTTGTGAATCACATTGACCTGAATCTGCTCCGTAGAGAGCTTGATCAGCGAGTCGCTCAACGCCTCAACCGAACCGTCCACATCACCCTTGACAATGACATTCAGTTCGTGGAAGTCACCCAAAGCCAGACGACGGCCCACTTCATCGAGGGTCAGCATCTTCTGCGTACGCAAGCCCTGTTCGCGCTGCAACTGTTCACGCTTGTTGGCAATTTCACGGGCTTCCTGCTCGGTTTCAATCACATGGAAAGTATCACCGGCGGCAGGTGCACCGTTCAATCCCAAGATAAGGGCCGGTTCAGACGGACCAGCCTGAGTCATACGCTGGTTACGCTCATTGAACATGGCCTTCACCTTACCATAGTTGGTTCCTGCCAGAACGATATCGCCGACTTTCAATGTACCATTGGAAACAAGTACCGTGGCCACATAGCCGCGACCTTTGTCGAGCGACGATTCGATAATGGAACCCGTAGCCTTACGGTTCGGATTGGCTTTCAGCTCCAGCATTTCAGCTTCCAGCAAGACCTTCTCCATCAGTTCATGCACGCCGATACCCTTCTTGGCCGAGATGTCCTGTGACTGGTATTTACCGCCCCATTCCTCTACCAGGAAGTTCATATTGGCCAGTTCTTCCTTAATTTTGTCGGGATTGGCCGTGGGCTTATCAATCTTGTTGATGGCAAACACAATGGGAACACCAGCAGCCATGGCATGGTTAATGGCTTCCTTGGTCTGTGGCATGACATTGTCGTCGGCAGCTACGATGATGATGGCAATATCCGTCACCTTGGCACCACGGGCACGCATGGCGGTAAACGCCTCATGACCAGGAGTATCCAGGAACGTAATCTTACGTCCGTCTTCCAACGTCACGTTATAGGCACCGATATGCTGGGTAATGCCACCCGCCTCACCGGCAATTACATTTGCCTTACGGATGTAGTCGAGCAACGACGTCTTACCATGGTCCACATGGCCCATCACAGTGACAATCGGCGCACGAGGCTGCAGGTCTTCTTCCGCATCCTCTTCCTCAACAATGGCCTGGGCTACCTCAGCACTGACATACTCGGTCTTGAAACCAAACTCTTCAGCTACCAGATTGATTGTTTCCGCATCCAGACGCTGATTGATAGACACCATGATTCCAATGCTCATGCAAGTGGCGATAACCTGCGTAACGGGGACGTCCATCATGCTGGCCAGCTCGTTGGCTGTCACAAACTCGGTCAGCTTCAGCACTTTGCTTTCTGCCCGTTCCTGATTTTCAAGTTCGTGCATGCGGTCGGCTGCTTGTTCACGTTTTTCCTTACGGTATTTGGCTCCCTTATTCTTTCCTTTCGATGTCAGACGGGCCAGCGTTTCCTTTACCTGCTTGGCCACATCTTCTTCGTTCACCTCCTGCTTGATGACAGGTTTCTTGAAGCGGTCCTTATTCTTCTTTCCGCCTCCCTGCTGGCCACCGGCATTGGCGCCCTTCGAGTGGTCGCTGCCTTTCTGATAGTTGGATACATTATTTATGTCAACCTTCTCCTTATTAATCCGGTTGCGTTTCTTTTTGCTGTTTCCTTCGCCATCCTGATCGTCTTTCAGCTTGTTGTCTTCCCGACGGATTTCTTTCATGATGGCTTCCTTCATCTGACGCTTCTGATCCATCCGCTGCTTTTCCTTTTCCTCGCGTTCCTTTCGCTTTTCCTCTTTGGACTTTTTCTTGGGACGGGTAGACTGGTTCAAAGCGGCAAGATCAATCTGGCCAATAACGTTAATCTTTGAGACGAATTCAGGTTTATGTAACTTGAAGATTTCTTCTTCGTGTTCTTTTGGAGCATCCATCTGCTGCGTTTTTTCTTCGTTTTCTATTTCTGTTTGCCCTTCGGCTGAAGAAGCCTCCTCCTCATGCGAAACGGCTTCTGCTTCCACTTCTCTCGTAGCTTTTTCTACTTCCACTTTTTCTGCGACAGGTGCAGCAGCCTCCTCTGAAGCGACTTCAGCAGCTTCTTCCGACGCCTTCACAACCGGTTGCGGCTCGGCGGCAATCGGTTCCTCTTTCTTTTGTTCAGGCTCTTCCGACACTTCAGGCTGCACAACAGGCTCCGGTTCAATCACAGGCTTCTTGCCGAGATTGTTCAAATCGATTTTACCTACAGGCTTGAACTTCGGACGAATATCTTCAGGAATCATAGTCTTGATTTCATCAGACTTTGCCTTGGTTTCGTCCTTGGTCTCATAACCCTCAATGGCGACTGAGCCCTTACGTTCTTTCGACTGACGCTCCTGCAAGAAACGTTCAGACTTTATTTTAAGGTCCTTATCTGTGCTGAATTCTTTCTTCAGCATCTCAAACTGTTCGTCGGTAATTTTTGTATTGGGGTTTGCCTCTACGACAAAACCTTTCTTTTGCAGGAATTCGACTGCCGTCGTAATGCCTACATTCAAATCTCTTGTTACTTTATTTAACCTTATCGTCATATATTACTTTTAATGATTTAATGTGCCAATGTGCCAGTGTGCTTCCAAGTTGTATACGTTCTTTCCTCAATGTGCCTCAACCGGGCTTAAGCAGCACACATTGGCACATCCAACCATCAGCACATCAATTACTCTTTTTCAAACTCCTGTTTCAGTATACGCAATACTTCATCCACCGTTTCTTCCTCCAAGTCGGCTTTCTCGATCAGCATTTCGCGCGGAGCGTTCAACACGGCTTTTGCCGTATCAATGCCGATGCCCTTGATGGCGTCGATGACCCAACCTTCTATTTCATCGCGGAATTCGTCGAGATAGATGTCTTCATCCTCCAAGGTAGTACCATCCACTTCGCGGAAGACGTCGATGGTGTATTCTGTCAGCATGCTGGCCAACTTGATGTTCAGACCTCCCTTACCGATGGCCAAGGACACTTCTTCGGGCTTCAGGAAGACTTCGGCCTTGTGTTCCTCTTCGTTCAGACGGATGGAAGAAATCTTGGCCGGGCTCAAGGCGCGCTGGATGAAGAGCTGGATATTCGACGTATAGTTGATGACGTCGATGTTCTCGTTGCGCAGCTCACGCACGATGCCATGGATGCGGCTGCCCTTCACGCCCACGCAGGCTCCTACGGGGTCGATGCGGTCGTCATAGCTTTCGACGGCAATCTTGGCACGCTCGCCGGGGATGCGGGCTATCTTGCGGATGGTGATGAGACCGTCGTTGATTTCGGGCACCTCCATCTCGAACAGACGCTGCAGGAACACAGGTGACGTACGGCTCAAGATAATCTTGGGATTGTTGTTCTTGTTGTCCACACGGGCCACTACGGCACGCGCCGTCTCACCCTTGCGGTAGAAATCGCTCGGTATCTGCTCGGTCTTGGGCAAGAGCAGTTCGTTGCCTTCGTCGTCCAACAAAAGGATCTCCTTCTTCCAAATCTGATAAACTTCGGCATTCACCACCGTACCTACCTTGTCAATATACTTGTTATAAAGGCTGTCCTTTTCCAGTTCCAGAATCTTGGAAGCCAAGGTCTGACGCAGATTCAGAATGGCACGACGGCCGAACTTGGCAAAATTCACTTCATCGGTCACCTCCTCACCTACTTCATACGAAGCGTCAATCTTCTGAGCTTCACTCAGAGAAATCTGCAGATTGGGATTGGTCAGGTCCTCATCGGCCACCACTTCCCGGTTACGCCATATTTCAAAGTCACCTTTGTCAGGGTTCACGATGACGTCATAATTCTCATCCGTACCAAACATTTTCGCAATCACGCTTCGGAACGACTCCTCGAGCACGCTCACCATCGTGGTTCTGTCTATATTCTTCAGTTCCTTAAATTCCGAGAATGTGTCAACCATGCTGACTGTTTCTTCTTTCTTGGCCATAATCTTATTTAAAGCTGATTAAGTATTTAGTATATTTTATTTCTTCGTACGTGAAGTCCAGGTCTTCGTCCACCATCTTCGGACGCTTCATTCCTTCTTCCTTCACCTTCTTCTGAACGGTAACGGTAAAATGCTGTTCGTCGGCATTCTTCAGTACGCCTGTCAGCTTGCGTCCGTCCTTGGTCATCACTTCCACTTCTTCGCCAATGTGGTTGAGGTACTGCTGAAGCACCTTGAAAGGCTGTCCGATGCCGGCCGAGCCCACTTCCAGTTCGAAGTCTTCGGCATCGCGGTTCAAGCGCGACTCGATGTAGCGGCTCAGGTCCACACAATCTTCAATCCAAACACCGTCCTTGTGGTCAATCTCTACCACAATCTTGTCATCCGGGCTTACGGAAACTTCTACCAGGAAATAATCCTTGTCCTTCAGCCACTCTTCTACAAGTTCACAAATCGTTTTTTTCTCTATCATACCAGATTAAACCGTATAAGAATAAAAAAGAGGAGCTTGACTGCCCCTCCACCTTTCATCCGTTTCCGACGGCAAAGATATAAATAATCTCTTCGAGTACAAAATATTAGAAGAAAAAAGTGGGAAAATCGGCCATAGGAGCCGGGGCCTTTGGCGGAAAATCCCCGAAAACCCATTCTCTCCATACCGAAAATCTGACTCGAAACAGACCTCAGAGTTATCGGAAAGAACAACAGACAGGCAGACTGCCAGCTTCAACGGTATGGCCGAACGCTCTCAAACAGGTTACAAAATGTAAAGATTAAAGAAATCCTGAATCCAAGCAAAAACATCCATCGGGCCCATAGTCAAGAGGTCGCACACCCGCCCGACATCCGCCACTCCCGGCAGAACGTCCATTATAACGAACAACGCAGATAATCAGCTGATAATCAATGCTAATTTTTTCAGATGCATCCTTTTATTTCCCTGAAAAGTTTTCAGGCTTTATTCAGGTAGCACCTGAAAGGTCTTCAGGTTAGGACTGAAAGGTCTTCAGGTAGGGACTGAAAGGTCTTCAGGTACTGCCTGAAAAACGACATCTGCAAGAGATGTTCATCCTATGGGGCGGGAGGCGCTATAAAAGCCTTCCATTCTGTAAAAATAAATGGTTCAGATCCGGTACATCCTGACCTGAACCATTCATACGAGACATCGGAAACCAGAGACTCAGAATTTACAAACGACCGACGTCCCCCTATCCTTGCCCTGAGGCAAACGGATGGTTTTCTTCACACCGTTGACTTCCAGCACCAATGAATCGCGTTGCTGTGTCGGGTCGCCGCAGAGTATCTGGTACGAACCTCCCTGTCGCTTGACGCAATAAAGTCCCGGAGTATGAACAGACACCCTGAGGGAACTATCCAATACGAATGTTCCTTCCTCCCAAGCCGCAATCCACCAGGCATCCTCCTTTGCTGCGTATACCACCTGCATCTTCTCCGTATTGGCCATCACCTTGAAGTTGTCCGTAGAAAAACGTTCCACCGCTTTCCTGTTGGCTTGGGGAAGAATGTAATACTGATAGGAAGCGCCATCCGGACGGCTTCCATGATTCATATAGAGACTGAACACCTTCCCTTCCTCGATCTGCTCCCTATAAACCTGCATGACGTCATGCCAGCGGCCGGTCTTTTCTTCCACCTCGGCTACGCATTGCCCGTCCGGTATGACATATCCCTTTTGGCCATGGAGCAGACGGAGGCCTTTCCCGGCAAACGTCTGACGAGAAGACAGCTTCTTCCATCTGCCATCAGTCCATACCTCTGCCTTATCCTCGGCCCAGCATTGCTCTATCGAGGTGGTTACCGGCAACAGGCTGTCCGACTGTATTCCACTCCCCAAAACAACCAGTACCTCGGGAGTGAACAAACAATACTTACGCATTGTCAACCCGTCACGTTTCAACTCCATCACGCTCAATCCCTGCTTTCCGTCCGAAATGCCTCCGACAAAATCCGACCCGTTGCCCGGATAGTACGACTTCTTCAGCACAGGCATGGCGGCATCACTCGCATAAGTCGTAACGCCCGGCACCTTTCTCCAATCCCATACGGGAAAAATGTCCCAATATTCCCGTCCGGTACCATAAACGAACAAGGCGCCGTCTGCCAGATAATATCCCTCCTTATTGTCTCCGTTCATGCTTTCTGTGCCAAGCACACGTGTAGAAGCCATTTTCAGGGAAGCCATCCAGGTAGGCTGCCTCATGAGGGTATAGTCGGACTGCCAGAAGTGCTTGTGCCCGTCCAGCGTGTTGTTCGGACCGAAACAATTGTGCATCATCCTCTCGGCCACCTCATTGCAAAAACGGTTTGTCCCGCCTCCCAGCTCTGCGGCAGCAAAAGCTACTCCCAAAGCCTTGTGTCCGGGTGCCGACTGAAACAACTGACGCCCTAAAGCACTGACATCCATATTGCCCTTCCAAATGATCCACTGATAGCCTTGGTCGAGCAGCGAGCCTATCATGTCCAACTGCTCGTCCGAAAACGCCATCGATGTCCCTGTAAACAGGCCGGAAAAGAGGCTCATACTGCTGATATAGGCCAAGCCATAGTTACCGAACTGCTGCTGAGGACCATGCTGATGGAAGCTCCAATCGTCTTTGATGCCCTCCTTCTGTCCTGCACGGATTTCCGACACGATGGTATCCCGAGCCTGCTGCACTAAAGCGACATCATTTTCCAACAATGCCCGCATCATCACATTCCCGGCCAGCCATACCTTATTCTGCCCGGTCATGCCAAACCGTGAGTCTTTCATCAGCTCGACAGCCTGTTCCTTTTCATCAGCCGTCAGATGTTCTTCAAATAGAATGAAAGCCACACCCAGCGTACGCGGCACGCCAATCTGATTGTAATACCAATTCGGACATCTCAATTTTTCCTTGAACCAGAATCCCAAAGCGGCATGTATGGCTTTCATTACTTCCTCCGATTGATAGAATTCACTATTCTCATCCTGACAGACTTTCACCAACCCGAGAATTCTTTCGGGATGCAGACGAGGTTCCCATCCCGAGCGTGTCTTGTCGGCATAATTAATATCCGTCCAAGCTCCCTCCTCATTCTGCCTGGCCAGCAATTCTTCAACAAAGGCCTTGCTGAAAGGGACCCGCTGCTGAAGCTCCATCACCACTCTGTCCGATGCTCCGAAACCCGGCGGATTGGCCTCCAATTCCCTTTGCAGCTCGTCCGTCAAAGGCGAACCTGTAATATATACTTTCTTAAAATTATTTTTGATCTTCACCAAATCGCCCATCCCACCATTTGCCTGAGCAATATGACCACAACAAAACAGGGAGCAAACAATCATCAACAAAAGAATGATACTTTTCTTTCCGCCATACATATTATATCTTTTATATACTATTGAACTACACATTTTCTATTCAGCCTTTCTCTTTTTCATCTATTAAATATGTTCATGGATAGGCTTCAAATTGTCGGCCAGCTCTGAATAAGACCGATCGCCATACACAAACGCTGCCGTCCGCAAGACATCCGCCATTGCTTCGACCTTCGCATTGCCAATTTGCTTCCACGTCCAGACTTTTTCTTTTTTCAGGAAAGGGACGAACCAGTCGATCATCGACTTCAGATACATCTGTCCCTCGTTCGTATAATGCCATAAATCCACACCTATTTTTTCTCCCATCTTCGCCATAAGGATAAAACCCTGCAAGTTCATGGTGGCATAGCTCCAGGAGTTCGTCCTTTCCAGTTCATATGGTTGACTTCCGTCTTTGGCCACCTGCTTCTGCAAACGTTTCTGCGTTGACTCGACAATCAGACGCTTCGCCTCGTCCACCTGCCCCAAAAACAGATTCATGGCCACACATTGGACATCATAATAAGTACCGTGGTTATTATGTGCCTTACTTTCATCAATTCCATACGGATGAGTCTGCAACCAAGTCAGATAATCCCGAATCCATCGCTTCAGCCCTTCATACACATTCTTGTCCCAGCTCTCGGCTCCGTGCATCAAAGTAATCCCCTCCAACAGACGGCCCATAAATCGTGTTTCAATGATTCCGATGCCACGCCCCTCACAGATGCCCGGAATAAATTGCCCGTATTTCAGATTGGGATTCATGCGAGTAGCCGGGTTCACAAAGAATGTGTCAACCAGTCCAAACGCTTTCTTTGCATACCGCTCGTCATTCGTATAATAATAGGCATTTCCCAAAGTAAAGACGCCGTCTATCACTTTCGACAATTGGCTGGCATCCGAATACTTATTCCTTTCCGGATTGCGCTCTCCATCCCTACGGACATAAGGCAAGCCGTCAGCAGTTTTCGGGTTAGGCCACCAATAGGGCCCCATACTAATATAATCATGTTTATCTCCACTGGGCGGAAGAACCTTCTTATAGGTTACCGAGTAAGGTCCTTTCTTCAACTGTTCATCGGCCCGTTTTATCCAACCGGTTCTTTCGTTCCGACCGGCCTCTGTACTCCGGACGTCCTCCATCCGTTTCATATCCAGACTCAGATACTTGTAGGATTCCTGAGCCGATACCCATCCAACACAAACGGCAGATAGCACGAACAATAAAAGCTTCTTGTTCATAACGCGGTCTTTTTACACTATTTTCCAATGATTTTCTTCAACCGCATCAAGGCCTCTACATAATAATAGTCGGCATAACTCAACGGCACATCCACTTCACTGCCAGCTTTAAAATATCCGGTCGAATGCTTCAACACGAAATTGCAGTTCGTTCCTGCCTCGGCCAAATATTCGGGAGACGAAAGCGACCGCAACTGATCTTCCGCATAAGCCAAATAGCCCGCAGCTTCAGACGACTGGTCTATCTGGCTCAACTCTATCAAAGCTGACGCCATGATGGCCGCAGCCGAGGCGTCACGGGTCGTATTCGGTATGTCGGGCGTATCAAAATCCCAATACGGGACCTTGTCTTCCGGCATACGGGGATGATTCATCAGGAACGAAGCAATGTGCTTGGCTTGTTGCAGATAAGCCTCATCGCCCGTTTCGCGTGCCATCATAGTATACCCGTACAACGCCCACGCCTGACCTCTGGCCCAGGCCGACTCGTCGGCATATCCCTGATGGGTCTGCTTTACGTCGGGAAGGCCTGTAATGGTATCATACGACACGACATGATACGTACTGTAATCTTTCCGGAAATGATTCTTCAGGGTAGTATTAGCATGTTCAGTCGCGATATTGATCAATGTTGTGTCTCCAGTTTCCTTGCCAGCCCAGGTCAACAACTCCAGGTTCATCATATTGTCTATGATAACAGGAAACTGCCAGTCACCATGATTCCACGAGCGCAGTGCTTTCACAACAAGATTGTATCGTGTGCTCAGCGAACGAGCTCCCTGCACCAATACGTCGCGATATTGCTTATTACCAGTCAGACGTAACCCGTTTCCGTAACTGCAATAAAGCATAAAACCCACATCATGGCTTGTCGTCACATATTGCACTTTCTCCAGACGATCGGTATACAACTCCGCATATTTCTTCAGCTCCGGCTTTTGGGTATATTCGTACAGATACCAAAGCTCACCCGGAAAGAAGCCGCTGCACCACCAATAGCAGTTACTTGTTTCCAGCTTTCCGTCCTTGATACTCTTGGGCAGACGCCCTTCCGCATTTTCCAGTTCCTTCGCCATTAGTACGGCCTGCTCAGCAGCCCTGTCAAGTCCTCTGGAGATGACGGAATCCATAGGCTCAGCTTTCGGTTGTCCGACACATGAAGAGAGGAGGCACAACCCCAATCCATATATCATTTTTGTAATTAAGTCCTTCATAATCGTTTATATCTGATTAGGTTTCCCATTCATACCACATATTAGCATCAAAATCCAACCACCACAAAAAAATCTCTATCAAGAAACATCTGTTTAACTAATCAATCATATTTTACAATAAAGGCGTGCTTAACAATTATACAATCAATTTATAGGCACGCCTTTATTAATTTTCAAATTAATTTACTGAATATGAACCGTAACATAATAATTCTCAGTAAAAGCACGCACTTCATATTCACTTGTCTTAACGATTGTCGTACTGCTTACATCGCTACTGCTCATCGTTTTTTTCGGATCAAAAGTCAATACACGTATGGTACCCTTATTCCCGTTCAATGCTTTAATATAAATGTTTTGGACTCCCTGCTTTGCATTCGGCCAAACCATTGAATAAGCTCCATTTTCATCAGGAACAAGAATCTTACCATCTTGGTCTACCACCTGATAATCCACTCCACAAACCAATTCTGGAGAAGACAAAACTTCACCATCCTCATTCTTGGAATACGTATAATAATATACTTCGGGGCTATACGAACGGGTAAAAGCACTCCAAAATCTGGATGGAATAGCAACAGTTTGTCCCTGAGCGACATTGTATACTTTTTCATTGCCACCAGGATAAGCTTCATTGTCCAATCCATAATAATATATATGTTCCATTGCAGGATTATTATTCCCCCATTCATCATCACCACAACTTGCAAAGACTCCACACAGGGATACTGCTATCAAAACAAAAATAATCTTTCTCATAACTATATAATTTATGTCTTTTACCATTTAGGATTCTGTTTTACATTTCCATTAGAAGTAGATATTTCGTATGTCGGTATAGGATACAAATAATCGCGCTCAGGATCAAAACTACGAGAACTAGCTTCTTCAATAACATAGAGATTGGCCTGATCGTATACCTTTACTCCATTATAATATCCGTTTTCATCTGTAAAACGATTACCTAACTCATCGCGTTTTTTAGTAGTCTCATCCTCGTTATACAGCAGTCCAACCATTGCTTTAGGCAACACAACTTCAGCTGTCTTCCAACGGATGATATCGTCATAATGAAGATTTTCATCTATAAACTCAACCATACGCTCTCTACGAATTTCTTGTAACATATCCAACTGATGCTGCTGTACAAAATCGTTTGTCAACCTCACATCAAAGCCAGCACGCGCACGCACTAAATTAACCGTTTCGTCCAACTCTTCATCTGTGATTGCACCATTATACTCATATAAAGCTTCTGCATACGACAATAATACCTCAGCATATCTAATTATCATTTTATCAACGGTTTCCTTGCTATTAGTAGCCCACTGATCAGCCATAAATCCTTTTTTAATAGGATAACCATAACCATGTGTCTGGTCATCATTCTTGAAAGGAGTGTAGGGGCCTTTGTATGCTTCCTCCTTAAGAGAATAAATTGTCATCTTCAATCGTGGATCACGATTTTCTATAATATCATTATAACTTATTTCCGGAACAACACGCAAAGGAGATATTTCCCGTGGAAGGCCATCTGCATACAAGAAATTATCCAACATCTGCCGACTAACGGCAGCTGCATTTTCAAGCCCACGAGAATTATTATGTACAATACCTGTCTTATCGGGGCCATATACCTTTACAAATACATTTTCTTTATTCTGTCGTCCTTCCCCTTCAAAGTAGAATAAAGTTTGAAAATCCGGATAAAGTTCATGCTTCTTTTCAATATTGATAATGGTATCTGCAGCATTAATAGCCTTTAACAGATGACTCCGAGAATCTCCTTCAGACAGATTATGATATTTAATATATGTACCTTCATACAAACCTATCCGCATAACCATACCCAAAGCTGCAGAGCGTGATACACGACCCCAATTTGCATCATCAGCCAGTTCATCTATATTAGGAAGCCATTCCGCAGCAAATTGCAAGTCCGCATAACATTGTTGCAAAACTGTTTCACGAGAATCACGTTCTTTTTTTATCTCCGGATCATCCGTTGAGTCAAACACTTTCAAAATCAAAGGAACATCCCCATACTTTTTTACTAAGTCAAAATAATGATAAGCACGGAAAAAACGAGCCTCAGCGATCCAACGGTTCTTTTGAGTTTCGGACAATGGAGAAGCATTCGCTTTTATCACTATGTTATTACACCGACCTATTTTGTCGTAAGGATCTGTCCAATCGCTAGAAGTATTCGGAACAGTTCTATTTCCGCTCGAAATACTATTCTGATTAGGGCCAACAAGCTCTTCAGAGCGCATGTCGTGAGAAAAGCCCGGCAAGTCCCGATACAAGTAATTGCATGCGCCACGCAAATCTGTTTCAGACTTCCAAAATTGCAAATCTGTCAATTCGGTTTCAGGTTCAACATCAAGGCTACAGCTTGAGACAAGTAAAATAGCCCAAATAATATAAAGATACTTTTTCATAACTTCTACAACTTAAAATGTAAGATTTAAACCAATTGTCCAAGTACGGAAGAAAGGATAATAAGAACGTCCCACGTTATTGCCAGCCTCAGGGTCAAACACCTCCAGCAACTGGGAGTGTTCCCAAATATCTTCACCTGTCACATACACCCTTAAACGTTCAACATATTTCTTAGCAATAGGAATAGTATAACCTAATGTCAAATTTTTCAAACGAATATACGCTGCATTCTGAACCCATTTGTCTGAAGCCTCAAAGTTAAAATCATTTCCTTTGTATTGATAAAGGCGCGGCCAGAATGCATCCTGATTATCTTCTGTCCAATAATCGCGATGGATTGTCCAGGGCATTTGATAGTCTTGGTAAAATGGCGCCAAAGCTGCCGCATCTATTAACATTTTGCGTTTTGCAACACCTTGGAACATTACAGAAATATCGAATCCCTTCCACTGTGCACCTAAGTTGAATCCATACAAATAACGGCCATTCGAATTACCTAAATATATTAAATCTCCTGGATCTTCGGGCGTACCACTACCTGCGCTGATTGTATGATCAGGATTTCCTTGAGAAACGTACTTCACATCACCTCCAGAAACCTTACCATCATTAAATGACTGATAACCGGGATGTTCTTCCTTATATTTTAAATATTCTTCACGACTTGACCAGTAACCGTCAGTCTGATATCCCCAGATTGAATTCAAAGCATATCCTTCCAAAAGTTCCACCGAACCGGCTTTAATACTACTAGCTCCATCATATTCCAGTAACCTATTGTCACTATCAGACAGATTGAAACCTATTTGATAACTAAAATCTTTGACTTTATCCTTCCAAGTAATATCAAAATCCCATCCCCAAGTTTTCAAACGTCCAACATTGACATTCGGAACATCAATACCAATTGTATGAGGCAACTGGAGCGCGGCCAACATATCATCATTATATTTCCAATAATACTCAAAAGTCGCAGTCAAACGGTTGTTCAAGAAACCTAAATCGACACCGATATTAGTTGTAGTAATAACCTCCCATGTTTTGTCTTTTGAAGCCAAGGCTTTTTGATAATAGGTTCCTTCTCCCATATAACTATCTCCTCTACTAATCAAAGGCAAATAGTCATACAGGCCCAATACAGCACCATTACCCAATTGTCCCCAAGACGCACGCAGTTTTAAATTCGAAATCCAATCAACCTTAAACCAACTTTCTTGGTTGACACGCCATGCCGCCGAAACAGAAGGAAATGCATGCCAGCGTTTAGACGGATCCAAACGAGAACTACCATCATAACGAAGATTCAGTTCCAATAAATACTTGTCTGCAAAACTATAATTGATTCTTCCGAAATAAGACATCATAGCCCATGGATCAATATTATCCCCCAATTCAGTATTGTTAGCATCAGATGTGTCGTAATAATTAAATGAGAAGAAGTCGTTTGAATTCATATTCTTAGCCGTCGCATCCATTTCATCCAACCTATATTTTTCATAACTGGCACCTACAAGAATGTTAAACTGGTTCTTTTCCAACACATTAAAGTCATAATTCACAGTAGCCTCCAATAAATCTTGATAAGAAGAATTCTTTTTCTTATATAATGAATTTGGATCGTTCACACTCTGTCGGACGGATTTTCCCAAACGATCATACCATATTAAAGTACGTTTTTCTGAAGCTTCCGAATAATAGCCCGCCTTACGCGATGCACTTAAGTTTATTCTCAATCCCTTTACTATGTCCTTGATCGTAAGATTGGCTTTTCCGATAAAATTCTCGTATTTCATAGTACGAGCCCCACCATTTTTCATAATATCAATTGCATTTACCTGCAAATCGCCATTATAAGGGCTTTCATTCGTATCTTCTTCAGGATTGTATATAGGCTGACGGCCACGAGACGAATAAAGAGCATTAAGTATACTCCCCGCGCCATAAGATGACGTTTCCCGATCCCGACCTTGATATTGGACATTTATACCTAAAGAAACATATTTATTGATATCAGCATTAAATTTGGCAAGTAAATTGTATCGTTTATTATTGTTGGGACCATATTTAAGAATACCTGATTTCGTAAAATAATTAGCCGAAACCATATAATTCATTTTACTTGTTCCTCCACTAACTGAAACAGAATGACTTTGCTGCCCCATAACATCCTTTGTTCCTTCTTCAAGCCAATTAGTGGCTCCAAAAAAGTCCCAACGGCCATTAGATAATGGGCGATAATTAAAATTTGGATTGCCTACCCAAGAACTTTTCTCCGCACTCCACTCTGGAGAACCCGAAGCCGCAATACGACCTAAATTAATAAATTCCTGTTCTTCCCAAGCAGGCAAGCGTTCTGGCATATTTCCAGGAGTATTAAAAGCATAATATCCGTTATAAGAAACACGAGGTTTACCTTCCGTACCATTTTTAGTGGTAATCAACACAACTCCAGCAGCGGCACGCGCACCATAAATGGCACAAGAAGCTGCATCCTTCAATACAGAAACAGAAGCTATATCATTGGGGTTAAGCAAGGTCATATCACCTTCTATACCGTCAATCAGCACCAAAGCTGAAGCATCATTAACAGATGAAAATCCTCGAATCCTCATACCTGAAGTTTCCGATCCAGGTTCGCCACTACTTCTTAATATTGCAACACCTGGAAGTTCTCCTTGAAGAGCCGATAAAGCATCTGAAGCTGGTTTAGAAGCAATTTCTTCACCCTCAATTGCCGAAACAGATCCAGACAGATTCACTTTCTTTTGGACACCGTATCCCACCACTACTACTTCTTGTAGAGTTTGCGTATCTTCTACCATATAAATAACTCTCTTTACAGAAGAAGCCGGCATTTCAATAGTTTTATAACCAATAAAGGAAAAAACAATGGTTGCATCAGAAGGAGCTCTAAATTCAAAATTACCATCCAAGTCTGTGATAACTCCATTGGAAGTCCCCTTTTCTTGGATAGAGACACCAATTAGCGGTTCATTTAATCCTTTGTCGATTACCCGACCTTTCAAAGTTGTCCTGTTCTGTCCCCAGGCACTTAACGATAGAAGCACACTACATACAATACATAAGAATCGCGGTGCCTTCATAAATGTTTTTAAATTCATGATAAATAGATTAAAATGTTTATAGTACAAATATAAGTCTATATTTAAATTACAGCTATCGGAATTATACCAAAACCTTTCAATTTTGTGCAAAAACAAAACTATGCTGTATATCAACATATTAATTGATTAAAGATACTTGCTTTACGATTTATCTGACGTGAGTTAATTACCGATTATCAACAAAAATACATCAACGAAAGATTAGCCTCCCACCACAATCTGATTATAAAAATTTATCAAATAAATAGACTCTGATTTAACTCAAAAACTATCATCAGCAGCAATCATTTCTCATCCACTATCTCAAAAAATTTCTCTGAGTTTAAAGACAAATTTATTTCCGGCAGTTTTTCATCCAGCTCCAAACGAATAACGGTAGCAACTTTATCAGGCATCTCCTTTGGCAACAAGATTTCCAACGAATTATTTCGCATATTTACTGGCAATGAAGTTTCGTCAACTAACAAGGTAGCATGTTTTGCCACGAAATTACCTTCCAAACACAATTTCCCATCAGATGGCCACTCAAACACACATAAGTATAATATAGAATTCTTAGCATTATCTTTCCGGGTACATTCTCCCCATGAAGGATGGAGATTACTCCGTTGCGTTCCATAAATAGCTTCACCATTTCTGCCCAACCAGTCGCCTAATTCATCCAAACAATGCCGGGCTTGGGTAGGAACGTTTCCCATAGCATCAGGTCCAACATTAAGCAAATAATTACCTCCACGTGCCGCAATCGTTATCAGATTACGGATTATCTCTTGTGAAGATTTCCAGTTCTTCTCCCAGCTCTTGTATCCCCATGAACTCCCGATATTCATACATGTTTCCCAATATACCCCATCAACATCTTTTGCAGCAGGTACACGCCCCTCAGGCGTCTTATAATCCCCTGGAAAATTAGGACGTTTTAACCGATCATTCACAATTATATGCGGATATTTAGCTAATTCATCCATAATATCCTGAGCTTGTTTATCAGTAATATTTTGTGGGGTATCAAAGAAAATGACCCCTAAATCCTTCCCATAGCGAGAAAGCAACTCACGAATTTGTGGTAACGCGACACGATAAAAGTAATCCTCAAATGAAACAGTATATTGCAAACAATCCCATGCACCACCATGAACACGCGTATATTCATCGATTTCCACAGAATCAGGATTATCCCATCCTTCATTCATCCGTTTACGGGCTGTACTTCCACCCGCATTACACCAATCCTGAGATTGCGAATAATAAAAACCTATTTTCATTTGATAACGGCGACAAGCCTGCACAACTTCATCTACAATATCTCGATGAAAAGAAGTATAATCCACAATATTGAAAGGACTTGCTTCACTCTGAAACATAGCAAAACCATCATGGTGTTTAGTTGTGAAAACAATATATTTCATACCAGCGTTACGTGCCATCAAAACCAAACTGTCGGCATTAAAATGAACAGGATTAAATGTCGTAGCCTTAGCACGATATTCACGTACAGGAATTTTACATCGATTCATGATCCATTCAGCCCCTCCACGACGTTGTTTGTATCCATTATAGACACCGCCATACAAGCAATATGGTCCCCAATGAACAAACAACCCCAACTTTGCATCCTGCCACCAACTCATTTTCTCTTTTGCTGGCAACGGACTTTGGGCCACACACTCCATTACTACTAATACACATGAATAAATGAGAATTAGAAATCGTTTCATTGTTTACTTATTTAAAATGGTTAAATTCAGATTCTTATGCCGGGCCATTAGCTGAGCAACATAAAGAGAACGGGGGAATATATTCGACTCATTCTGACCTTCCCAACGAGCATCCGGACGACCGGACAAACGTCCTTGCACTTTCTTACCCTTCAAACCAATGCAATAATTATCGCCCGAAGCCCATGGAGACTGGATAGCTGCCCCCTTCGCCCTACAATTCCATAACACCTGAGTAACTCCAGCCCATCCGTGACCCGATCCCCAGTTGCCGCGATCCTGTACATTAATCTCGCCATCGGTATAAACGTTATCATACAAAGTCCCAGATGCCCAACGATGGTGCGGACCAATATCTGCATAAGTTTGCGATGCGATACAATTGTAAAACACATTCGGACCACATACTTTGGCACCTGTCACAAAATCATGCCTCCCTTCCGTTGCTTGACAATTCATAAACAAATTCTGCTGCCCGCAATTATTAAACGAATAGCGGAACCCACCTGTTATCATAGACTTCATTTCCAGACAACGGCAATCTGCCACCGTCACATTCTTGGAAGCCGTATCACAACTTATACCAGCATAACCGAAATAACGACATGTAATATTACACGCCCAACAATTTTCAACCTTATCAAAGAGTAAACCGATCCACCCATGGTTGGTATCCTCATAATCTTCAAACTCAGACTCTAAACATATATTCATGACACCAACTTCACGGATACGTCCATTAAACGAATATTTATAAACTTCTCCACCGCCATACTTTTCCTCCATCTGCATGACAATGGGATTATCAATATATATCCGTTTACCTTCTACCTTTATGACCTCACGTTCATAGGAAAGATTATATTCAGAAGCTTTCCATTGGCGGGTACCCTTTCGTTCCACAATACAATCCATCCGAATATCATGAATCCACTCATCTGTACCGGGACGAACAACAATTACACGATCACCTGGACGAAAAGCATTGGATTTCTCCACAGTAAGAGAAGTGGTCCCTACAGGGACAAAATGATCCGTAATGCGAACACGTGTCCCTTCAATTTCCTCCACACGGCCTTTACCTGATACCTTAATCAAAGGGAAACGTTCCTTACCTACAGCCAGCAAACAAGTCTCGTGCACATTATCACCCTCACCCATCAGCACGATACCGCTTTGACTGATCTGAATCGTACCATGCACAGGATACAAACCACGTTTCAGCAAAATCGTTCCACGATGTCCATCAGCATCCGGCAGCTTGCGCGACACTTCATCAATTGCCGCCTGAATCATCGGTCGATTATCCTTTCCCTCAACCGGAGTTAACACTACGTCTACCACTTTCGGAAATGGCAAGGAACGATTACCATGATGATAACCCACCTGACTGAAATCAGGAATAGTATTCCCCTTTTCATCAGGAATATAAATCAATTTACCCTCGGATGTAATCCGAACGAACGATGACTGCCAACCTGAAGACAATTTAATTTGTCCACACAGACTCGCAGAACAAAAAAGGCACAATATCAGCCAGAGACCTTGAACAGAACTCTTCATTTGTGTATTTTTCATACTTTATAGAATGTCAAAATTAGAATTAGAAGCACATATTATTTCAGATTCATATATTTCCACTTCATTACAACAATTCAACCAAGACGCCCCCCTTTTTTCGTCAGCTGGAGCATTCAAAGCAAACATAAACGAGGGAATACGCACTCGATGGCATAAACGCTCAATTTAGAGTCCAGAATCTTGATTCCTTCAAAAAGGTGTTTTCCAAACAAAGTCACTTTCCGCTTATAATTACCGAAAAATAGGGTCGCCTAAAATTTTTTGGCTTCAATAACCAGAACAGCGATTGTCATTTTCCGAACTCCCGCTTCTCCCATCATCTGATATCCCATATTTAGCTGTCATAAATTTCCACGTAACCTTGGCTATATTATCAGGTTTCCCTTTTTCTGCTTTGGAAATAATACCCTTCAAACGATCTTTTTCATCATAGATTACATTGATTTCCCTCCAAGAAAATATTCCTTTCTTATAATCAAACGTTTCTCCGTCATCGTCATACAGGAAATATCGTCCTTCTGCTTTTCCATAATGCCGTATTTCCAGATTTATCTTCTGCCCTGCCTTAGGAGCATGCAACATAGGTTCCATCATTGGTATAATAGCCCCATCCTTAACAAAAACAGGGATATGGTCCAGACCTGGTGATACGGTTATCCGTTCACCGTTACCAACATACTCACCCGTATAGAAATCATACCAATCTCCTTTAGGGAGAACGACGTAACGTTCTTTCTGCCCTGTAAACATTGGAGCTACCAAAAGATACTCACCGGCCATGTACTGATCCTTTATTTCTTTCGAAATGGCTTCCATATATGGATTATCATCCAAATTATCATTTTCCACTTCCATACGAACCGATTGTTTTGGATTAAATCCGGATTCCAAATTGACGGCACGGAACGGAGGAATACCATCAAAATGATAACGCGCAAATTCTGTATACCAATAAGGCATCATCCGCATACGTAAGATTGCATATTCCTTAACTTGTTCAGCAACTTCTGGAAACGACCACGGTTTAGTGCCATTGGACCAAGCATTAATCATGGCCATCGGCGAAAATACCACAGACTGAAAACGTCTCAACCACTCTTCTCCCGTCTTAGAGCTGCGCACTTCAGGAGTCCACAACACTCCGCAAAAGCCTGAATTAACCAATGCTGTTATAAAATCCTGATGGCTATAATAATCATTATAAATCACATAAGGAAAGGAACTGGCTCCCGCATTGGATCCACGAACCAAACCGAATGTACGCTGATTATATTTTTCATATAACTTCGAAGTAGTACGTTGCATCCACAATCCATACGTCTGACGCATCTGTTCAGCAGGAATTCCACTCGGAAAAGTTGCCACATCGGGCCACAAATATCGATCATATCCATCTACCTCATCAATTTTATAACCGCTGACACCTATACAAACATGCTCCTTTTCCAGTTTATCCATCCAAAGCTGACGAGCAAGACTGTCAGCCATATCGGGAACAATACCACACCATACCGTATGGGAACCGCTAACAGGATACATCCGCTTATATATATCTGATTCAGGAGAAAGATAAGGATTAGTCCACAAATTAATACGCACTCCCTTTTTTGCCATCTTTTTGATAAAATCAACAGGATTTGGGAAACGCTTTTTATCCCATTCCAACGTACAGGGATAAGCTTTACTTTGCCAACCAGGTTCCAAACCTATAAAATCCAATGGAAATCCACGACGTTCAAATTCATCTATTTCTCTTTCCACATCATCAGCCGTATATAATTTCTGCGTACGTTGTGTAAAACCCAGTCCCCAGCGAGGAGGCAAAGCGCCACCCCCACAATACAAATTATAACGACGAATGGCATCCATCGGAGTAGGCCCTGCAAAAAGAAAAATCTCCACACCTCGTGCAGGAACCAAAATAGAAACTGCATCAGAATAAGGAGCAGACGTCCAATCCTTATCTGTATTCCTGTCTCTGGCAATCGGGACGTTAGGACTATCCTTACGTACGCCACTCCCTGCATAAACAGTCAAATAACGAGCTGAATTAACCAAAATGCCATAGCCCAAACTGGATACATAAAAAGGAACAGGAGCATGTGTACGTCCATTGTCTTTACCACCATAATGATCCACGTGTAGATTCAGGATTTTTCCACGCTGATGAACCGTCTGAAAATTTAGCCCAAATCCAAATATTTGTTCTTCCTTTTCCAACGGTATCTGAAGATATGTCTTTCCATCCTGAACCGTCCCAACAATTTCATTTGCCAACTCTGGCAAATGTACCTCTGGCAAGCGTGTAAAACCTTCTTTCAGAGGAAGAACCCCTGCAACCGTCAACAACGAATAATCCTCTGGTGTCCCTATTACACCTTTCCAAACTCCAGGTTCCATTTGTTGCCACACAATCTGTGCCCGTATTGGAAATAACAAAAGGCAAACAACTATTCCTAATAGGATTCTTTTTGTATTCACTTGATTGCTAAAAAAATAATTGTTACAAAATCATTTTATGTAAATTCATCATTTGATTTGTAGAAAAGCAGTAGCTACCCCCTCTGCCTTAACCGATACATAGGAAACACCGCCATTCAGTCGCACACGGATTCGAGCCCTGCCGTTTTGGGCCTGTACCTTACGAGAACCGACAGAAGTACCCAGATTCTGAATCAGAGCTCCGTCTCCAGTGAGGCCAAAGTAAATAAAGTCGTCTGCATCCAAGCATTTCACACCGTTCCTGTCCACCAAATAAGCCTCAACCTCTGCTACTCCGTCGGTTATTATCGAAGAAGTTACCTCGAGGCGAGCGGGTATCTCCCATTTTTCGGTCTGATATTCAAAGAAAATCTCGTCTTCCACCACAGCCTTTCCGTGCGAAACTGCTTTCAGCACATTCTTCCCTTTCTGAAATTTCACGTGCCAATGGAGGCCGGCGGCAGGGAAGTCCTGCGAATCTCTTTTTCTGATACCTTGGCTCACTCCATTCAAAAACAATTCGACCTCTCCACAATTGGAATAAACCAGCACCTCCTGCTCCTGGTCAGGCTCTCCCCAACGGATGGGCCACGTGTGTCCATAAATATGAACCATTGGCTTGCTGGCCCAATAAGACTGGAAGACGTAATAGGCTTCCTTCTTCGTGAAATCGCGCTCCACCACTCCCTTCTGATTGACATAAGGGACAGGATTCTCAGGACGGACAGGTGTGGAAAAATCCTTGAAGGGCCAGTAGGCCGTACCCGTCAGCCACGGCATAGTTTCCTGTTCTTTCAGATGCCAGTCTATCAGGCGTACAATATAAGATTCGCTCCATTCGTTCTTCTTCTTTGTCCAGGCTTTCAGATAGCTTTCCGTATCCCAACCGCCATCAATAACCTCGTTGTGGCGACCGGCATGGCTGTCTCCGCCCCACTCCACATGCAGGAAACGTTTCACTTTCTCCATTTCTTTCCGCGAGGTTTCCTTGTAATCGGTAAACACACCGCCATACCATCCTCGCCAGATGGAAGGTGAATAAACATCCACAATGTCGCTACAGAAGGCACAACGGCGGATAGCCGTCAGGCGACTGGCATCCAAACGATGAGCCAAAGTATGCAATTCGCTCATGAATGCACGAATCTTGGCCTTGTCGAATTCAGGGAAATCATTGGGCCAATCATTCTCGTTGCCCAGCCCCCAGATGATGACAGAAGGATGATTGTAGTGTTGCTCTATCATATGAGTGAGCATCCGCTTGGCCTGCGCCTGATATGCCTCACCTCCCAAACCTCCTCGACACCAAGGGATTTCCTCCCACACCAGGATACCCAGTTCGTCACAAAGATTCAAAATGATTTCCGATTGCTGATAATGTCCCAAACGGATAAAGTTGACACCCATCTGCTTCATCATCTTCATCTCCTCCACCATCTGCTCTTCGGTCATCGCTGCTCCCACGCCGGCATGGTCTTCGTGGCGGTGGGTTCCCCTCAACAAAAGTCTCTCACCGTTCAAAAAGAACGGGCCTTTCTCCTGAAACTCATACGTACGGAAGCCGAAACGCTCCGTAGACTCCCATATCTGTCCATCGGCCGTAACAGATACCCGACAGGTATACAGCTTCGGAGCGTCCACATGCCACCAAACAGGTTTCTGAATCTCGATATCCTCTACATGAAAATCGCCCAACGGCACCATCGAATCTATCTGACGAGAAGCCACGACTTCACCTTGCGGATTCTCGATTTCGATAGAGACAAAAGCCGTTTTCACATCCGTGGGATTATAAAAATGTCCTGTAATGTTCACCGCTCCACGCTTGGAGGCAGGCACTTCGGGAGTAATCTGCAACGAACTGACCGAAACAGCAGGCGTATATACCAAATTGACATAACGGTAAAGTCCTCCATAAAGGTTAAAGTCTGACAAGTCGGAAGGAATCATTTCCGCATCGCGTGAATTGTCACAACGGATACTCAACGGCACTTTTCCCTTGAAACGTTCCGCATCTTTAGTTCCCAGAAAACGATTAACTGCTTCCGTAATGTCTACATTCCAGCTGTCGTAACCTCCTACATGAGAGGCTACCTTCTCCATATATACATATACTTCGGTCTTCTGCCCGGCTCCTTCAAACTCCAGCAACACACGTCCGCCGACATAAGGATTGTTCACATCAAGCTGCGTCTTGTACCAACCCGGCCCCTGATAATAATTCACATCAGGATCTACTCCATCTTCCGCATTGAAGCAATGCGGAAGAGTAACCGGCGTCCATATCGGCTGACATTCGGGCTGTCCCTTCCGTACAGGGCGCACCAGTTCCCAAACGTTGCCCACATCACCCTTCAGGAATTGCCAATCTTCAATCAATCTAATTTTTTTGTCTTTGGCCACAGGAATCTTGGCACACAAATCCATACTTACGCAACAAAGACAAAAAAGGAGAAAGCAACAACGTTCAATCCATCCACTCATATGCAATATATTTTTTAACATAAAACCACACCATTACTGTTTGGCATCCAAATAAAGCAGATTAAAACGATCATCGGACTGACGAACGCTATAGGACCAGAAAAGACGTAAATAATCGTCTTTTCTATCAGGATCCAAGCAAGTCGCAATGCGATACAAGTCCTTGCAGAAACTCTGTATTTCTCCATCCCAACCACTGATTTGCTGATAAGGCCATGCTTTCTCTCCCTTTTCTACATACGGAGTCAGGAAATCAACAGCCTTGTAGAAACTCCTCCCGTCCTCCGACTCCATCCGATCGATAGACAGACCAGCCCGTTTCGCCAGGAGCATGATATTGATGACATGGGTCAGATTTTCTCTGGAGTAGTGGAAAGCAAGCGTTCTGCGCAGTTCCTGCGGCTGGCTGCCGTCCGGCTCTACCTGGCGGAACAAGCGTCTTTCAGGGAAAGCCTTGATTGTCTTTTCAGCCAGCCCTCGGTTACCCGAATAGAGAGCGAAAGCAATGATCTGCGTATCGTAGGACACGCTATGATTATTCACACTGGTAGCCTCCTTCTTGCCTTGCGGACTTGTCAGCATCCATTCAGTCAAACGTTCAAACCACGCCTTCAGTGCCTTGCTATCCACCCCTGTAAACGAATGTGACTTTTCCAGCAAAGTCACCGCCTCCAACATTTCGATAAAGGAGTAGGTATCAATAAGTCCCGAACTACGTCCCTTGTTATTGTCCTTCCCCATCACCACCTGCGAATACTCCAGATTCGGATTCATACGAGTAGCTTCGTCCAAGAACCAAACGCGTACCTGTTTCGTAGCTTCAACCGCATACCGCTCTTCGCCGCTGAAATACCAGGCCAATGTCAATGCAATAACCCTGTCCACCATCTGTCCCAAGGGATAGCGGTCGTAATCGAAGATTTCAGGATTTACCTCTCCGTCTTTACTTATGTAGGGAAGTCCGTCAGGCTTCGAGGGATCAGGCCAATAATATCGGGCGATACTCATATAGTCGTGCTTGTCACCACTGGCCGGAACCTGTTTCTTCATCATGACTGAAAGCGGTTCCTGCTTCAACCAGTCGTCTGCTTCCTGAAGCAATGCCTGATAGGAAGTTGCATAAAAAGGAGTCTGAATCTGTTTCTTCACTTTGGCCAGATGCTCCATGTTCCAAACAGAAGTTACTTGGATGACGGGGATTTCTTTCGGCTCGGCTTTCAGCCCCAACACACAAGCACCAAGCACACCTAACAATAAAATAAATCTCTTCATTGGTATTAAATTTTACGTGACATCATTTACAAGTTTCACTTGTCACACACAAAAATAAGAAGCTGATTTCAGAATCATTATCAATAATATCTCCAATCCTGTTAAATTCAGCTCACCCACGCCTGCTCCCCCTGAAAAGGACAAATGCCCTACCCAAACCTTTTTCCCGAACACAAAACAGCCTTTTGTGCTGGGGAAAACAATGGTTCAGGCAGGGCAAAGCAATGCTTTTCGAAACGCACTACTCACCAACTGTCTAAAATCAATTATTCACAGAGTTTGTAAATCTCGCAAGCTGCCATCAGAAAAGCACCCGGTCCATAAAGTTCTGTCATCTCACGTGTCACTTTCTTCGGGTCGGCCCCGATAGGCTGCACCCAACATAGTTTTCCATCCGGATCCACTGCATCAGTCAAAGCTTTCCAACCCTTTTTGACAACGGACAGAAAATCCTTTGCCGGCAGATAACCATGATTGATGCCATACGCCAAGCCGTAAACAATGAATCCTGTTGAACTGGTTTCGGGCGAAGGATAACTGTCTGGGTCGAGCAGACTGGCATGCCAGTAGCCATCCTCACCTTGAAGTTCGGCCAAACGGGTAGCGAACTCAACAAACAAGGCTTCATAGAAAGGTCGGAACTCGGTATCATCATCCGGCAAGGTCTTCAGAATTTCGGCAAGACCCGCAATCACCCAGCCATTACCCCGTCCCCAAAAGACTTTCTGACCATTCGCTTCACGCTGGTCAAAGTAACGACTATCCCGATAGAACATCTTCTCTTCCCTATCATACAGATAATTATAGGTGGCCTTGTATTCTGCATCCATAAAATGCATATATTTCCGATTTCCTGTCACACGATAAAGGCGGGTATATACCGCCGGAGCCATGAACAAGGCATCGCACCACGTCCAACGCTCCTGCCGCAGATGTGGCACTCTAAAATCGACACTACCATTGGAAGGATGGCCGACCAACCACTCTGTACGGGCCAATGTAGGCTCCAGCATATCCTTTTCCCTAAACTTCTCGTATAAATCTATATAGGTCTGAGCTACACAGAAATCATCCGCATGATACATACGGTTGCCCAATTGCCAACGTTGCCCCGAGAATGTCTTCATCATCCAATCGTAATATGTGGAGTCGCCCGAAAGCTCTGCCCAGTCGCACAACCCCATATACCAGGCACCAGCCACCCATCCCCGCTGATCCTTGGAACCATGCTGCGTATTAGGAAACTCACGAATTTGCCAATCAGCGACTTTCTTTCCTATATCTTCAACGCCCTTTCGACTCCATACATTCTCACTCCCAGCTTCGGTTCTCTGAGCTCCATTCGGTTCTCCACCATTGACCGCATAAGCAGCCACTATACTCGCGGACATACAAAAAGCCGCACAACAGACTTTAATCAATGTTTTCATGGATAGAATATTAATCTACGTTTATATTTATTTTGATGTCACAAAAATAGAAGTATTCCACCAAAGATTCTATCAATTATATCCAGCTACTTTTTAATATTGTCCCAAAACCAAGTAGTGCTTAACGAACCATTTGTAAGTAAAGCACAAACTGCTTATAAACAACCGTCCAATTACCTACAAGCTCAGCCAGTCTCCATCATACTTGTTCCTTCTTCATCTGTACCCACTCAGTCGGAGAGTATCCATAAAAATTCTTGAAGCAACTGGTGAAATAGGCATGGCTGTTAAAACCCGCATACACGGCTACTTCTGAAATCGTATACGATGTTTCCAGCAAAAGTTTTGCCGCTATTTCCAGTCTTTTATTCCGTATCAATTCCGTCGGCGACAATTCTGTAACAGCTTTCAACTTCCGATACAGGTTCGATCTGCTTAACCCCAACTCCGAGCTCAACAGATCAATGTTCAAATCAGGGTTGGAGATATTTTTCTCAATGACACCAAACAACTTTTGGGTAAAACGGTCATCACCCGACACTATTTCAATGCCCATTGCATCAGGCGAAAATTTCTTACCATACAATTTCTTCAACTTCTCTCGTGACAAAAGGATGTTTTGTAACCTGCTTACCAGAATTTCAATGTTGAACGGCTTCACAATATAGTCGTCCGCGCCAACCGAAAACCCCTCTTTAATGTGTTCTACCATCGACTTGGCAGTCATTAAAACTACTGGGATATGTTCCAATTGAATATCTTCTTTGATACGCCGGCACAATTCCAACCCATCCATTTTAGGCATCATAATATCGCTCAATACCAGATTCGGATATTTTTGTAAAGTCAGTTCCAGCGCATCCATGCCATTATCTGCCTCCACTATATAGAAATAGTTTTCCAAATATTCCTTCACATATTGACGTACATCCGCATTATCTTCTGCAAGCAAGATTGTCCATTTCCTTTCTGCAACTACTTTTTCCGGCTTTGTCTCCGAAACGATCACTTCTTCTGCCACAGAGCTTCCCCGTTCAATATCCCCTTCAGAATAAGCGGAAGATAAAACCGGTATATAAACGGTGAATGTACTCCCTTTCATTCGTTCAGAATCTACATTAATACATCCATGATGCAATTTGACTATCGTATAGACCAAACTAAGTCCCAAACCTGTTCCTACATCTGTAGGCAAATGTCCTTCAACTTGATAGAATGGCGTAAAAATATGTTTCAATTCATCCTGAGATATGCCACAACCGCTATCTGAGACACGAATAATTGCAAACTCCATCTCTGGAGGCATTTCTTCGGACAATACATTTCGAATACTTTCTGGAATCTCCTGATATTGACATCTTCTTAAGTACAATACTATCCTGCCATTATCTGGCGTAAATTTAATGGCGTTGGACAGCAGATTGAAAACTACTTTCTCAATCAAAGACTTGTCAAACCAAGCATAGAAAGGCACATTCTCTGCATTAAACTCAAAATGAATGGACTTCCGCATAGCCAAATGAGAAAAAGCCAGATGAATTTCTTGTAAAAAAGACGTCAGGTTACTTTTGGATATATGTAAGTCCAACTTTCCTTCCTGACTCTTTCTCAAATCCAACAATTGATTGACCAACAATAACAAGCGTTGTGCATTACTGTAAATCAAATCCAACTTGTTCCGAACGACATTCGTCAGCCCAGACATTGCCACCAGTTCCTGTAAAGGAGATATAACCAACGTCAAGGGCGTCCGCAATTCATGCGAAAAATTGGTAAACATACGTATCTTATTCTCATGAAATTCATCCTGTTGTTTTTGTAATTGCTGTTGATAATAAAGTTCCCTCTCCAGCTTTTGCTTCTTGGTGACATAATACATGATAAGGAACAAAACCGTCAAAACAAGCACGGCATAAAACAGATAAGCGTACCAAGTTCGCCACAAAGGAGGATGAATTTCAATCACGACCTTCCTTGTTTTCTCCTGCCAAATACCGTCATTATTGGACGCTTTTACTTCAAACACGTAAGTGCCTGGAGAAAGATTGGTATAATATGCCTCTGTACGGTTACCTATATAATGCCATTCCTTATCATAACCATGCAGAAAAGTCGCATACTGATTCTGATTGGGAAACACATAATTCAATGCACTGTAACTGACAGACAAGTTATTCTGATTATATTTCAAGTCTATCTTTTCCGTATCATCCAAGACTGCATCCAATATTTGGGTTTCATCCTGCGGATAGATGATCCGATTATTGACAGTCAAACTATTCAAAACCAACGATGGGACATAAGGATTGCGATGAATCTCTGCCGGATTAAACGTAATAAAACCATTGTTTCCACCAAAAACGATCTCTCCGTTCGGTAATAGAATACCGCTATGAGGTGTAAATTCCTCAATGCCAATGCCATTATTCAAATGATAGTTTACAAACGATTCCGAATGCGTATCAAACCGAGAAATACCGCTTGTCGTAGACAGCCATAAAATTCCATTCCCGTCTTCCACCATAGCGGCAACCTCATTATCCATTAATCCTTGCTTTGTTGTATACGATTTAACGATACCTTTGCCATCCTCATACAAAGCAATGCCTCCTCCAAACATACTTATCCAGATTCTTCCACGTTTGTCTTTCACGATAGAAGTAACATAGTTGTCCAATAAACGGAAACTTCCTTTTCCACCGGCATAGTAATGCTGGTAATCCCCTGTCACCAAATTATATCTGAACAAGCCATGATTCCTGGAGCCAAACAGCATTACGCCCGGTGTCAATTCAAACAGACAACGGGCACTAAAGATTGGAAGATTTGTTCCATCCGCCGTTTTAAAGGTATTCTGCATCCTGCCATCGGGCCAACGACATACCAATCCCCTTTCAGCCGCATTTGCAATCCACATACATCCTCTCCCGTCACGTAACATAGAATAAACTGCAGCGGTTTCCTGAGGCAATCGGTAGACAAGCCTATAAGTTTTTCGCTGAATATCAAATTTATAAACAGCACCTTTCGCTGTTCCGCACCAGATAGTATCTCCTTCTAAATACAAACATTTCACCATGTTTTGATTGTACTTCTGCGCAGAAAATCCCTCTATCGGGTAATAACTATATTTCGAGTCATCTCCTGTATAATTAAACAAAAGCATGCCCCCCCCTTCAGTTGCAATATACAAATCACCATTCCCTCCATACGTCATAATCCCATATACACTCAAATAGACGTTCAATGCCTCTGCCGGATCGTGGAAAACAAAACGATTATTCAACGTACTGGAATAGTTTACTCCACCAGAATAGGTGCCGACCCATAACGTCTGGCTTTTATCCACATACAATGCATAAATCGAAAAATGATTCAAATGTCCGCGCTTTAAGGATACATTCGGATGCCTTACAAAATGTTCTGTAGTCATATCCAATGCATATAATCCGTCAAAAGTCCCCACCAGCAACAGATTCTGATATTCTATTATTTTCCGGACATTACTGCTTAACAAATTATCTGATTGCGTAAATGCATGTAGGGTGCCCTGTTTCAAGTCTATCCGACAAAGCCCTGTATACTTGCTCCCTATCCAAACCATGCCTTTTGAATCTTCATAAATAGTCGACACAGAATTCCCGGGGAGACAGATGCCAGATGAAGAGTCTGTCAGATGCAAACGCTCCTGCAACTGCATATCATATATCCAAACTCCACCCTCTGAAGTACCTATCCAAAATTGTCCATCATGAGTTTCACATATTGAAGTGACATTATTGTTCTGAAGAGCCTTTACCTGCTGGGAAAGGTTATAACTACCTGTTCCCAAATCACAAATATACAACCCCTGACCTGTTCCAATCCACAAGCGATTACGGGAATCGACCAGCAGACTATTAATCGCCATTTCTTTAACCGACCGATACGGGCTATCAACAACACGTTTTAACTGGTTCGTCTTCATATTTAATACATTCAACCCATGGAATGTACCAATCCACAAATTCTGATGAGAATCTTCGGCCAAACAATAAATATGATTATTGCTTAGGCTCAATGAGTCTGTCGGATCATTTTTATAGATGACAAAGTTCTTCCCATCATAACGATTCAGTCCATTACGTGTGGCAAACCACATATATCCTTTGGAATCTTGGAGTATATCCAGCACTGAAATCTGCGATAATCCATCCCTCAAATTCAGGTTAGAAAAATAAAAATCCTGGGACGAATATGCGTAACTATTCAATATGAATATCCCAATAAAGATAACAAAAAGGTTTATGTGTTTCATGATATTTAAAGTCTTGTTAATGCCGCAACCCAAAACGGCCTCACAAAAATACATTTTTTTTTGAATGTACGTAATGTTTGCTTATACTATTAACAACAATGTTGCATGACTATCTAATAAAGCAAATCTGCCACCTCCCTTTCTTCAGACGCGCCCCTTGTTTTTTCAATTTCCCGTTTACCTTTATCCTCGTATAGCCCTCGGGCAGTTCCAAAATGGCAGTTGTCTCCTCAGGCACAACCAACTCCAATGTGCAGCCGACCGGAGTTTTCTTCAAATCGGTTCGAATGGAACGACCGCCGGAAAGCGGCACAGTCACCTTTACCTGATTCAGATTTCCCAAGTTAGGACAAACAGAAAAGGCCTTGAAGCCTGGCTCCACCACCTGGATACCTGCTATATAGCTGCTCAATATGGTCAAAGGGCCTCCGCTCCAAGCATGATTGTAGCTCCCTCCGCCAAAACCTTCATTGCCTATCCCCCAACCTTCCCACAATGTGGTCAACGGGCTGTCCACCATTGCCCCATAGCGCAGCCTCATCCGATCCATGGCATCCTGATAGTAGCCCATCTCACAAAGGGCCTGCAAGACGTATTTCTCCATATAGGGGCTGGCGTGATATTGTTCTTTGAAGAAAGGCCGGATAACGGGGTATAGTTCCTTCGGCAACATTCCTGCCACAATGGCCAAGGCCTGTGCACGATCATCGGGCAAGCCTTTATAATCGGGCGACTTATAATAAGACCCAGTCCAATATTTCTGATGAAAAACCTGATGCAAGCGAAGATTCACCTTGTCCGCCCAAGAGGCTTCTTCCACCTCACCCACCAAACGGGCCATGTGAGCATAGCCCTCCAATGCAATGGAATACCACAAGCTGAATAGAAGCTCCATATCCTTGTTGTCACCCCAATCACCCCAGGTCCATCCACCTTGTCGGGGGATGACAAGTCCGTCGGAAGCGATTTTCCAGACGTGGATATATTTCTTTACTTTGGGGAACACGTATTCAATCAGTTCTTTGTCGCCCGTCCCCATATAGTACGTCCAGAAGCCATAATAGCCCACGCTTGCCAGCATCTGCATGGGCAGTTCATCCTTGTAATTCCCGGCAGGTACAGGAGCAAAGATGGTGCTGTCTGTCCGTTGCCAGTCCATCAGCTCGCAGATACCCTTGCGCGTCAGCCGATGGGCTTTCTCGTCCAAGGCATAAAAGGCTTCACCCAGCTCGTTCACCACGTCGCCCCACCACTGGGCCCGCTCCCTGTCGGGGCAATCCATGTAGGTGTCGCGCATCGTGATGTAGAGTGTGCGTTGCGACTTCGTCCACAGGCGGGTCAGGAAAGGGTCGTCACACCAGAAGCTGCCTGCGAAATCCGTATCATAGCCCGTCTCGCGGTATTTCAACTCCAGCACCTCACAACCTTCGGGTATGGTATAAATAACGTAATGGCCGTTCATCCACCCGCGGCATTCAAACTCCTGAACACCCTCGCAAGTCGTATACTCTGCAAATACATTGGTGGCCGAACCGCCCTGATAGTCATCCGTACGGATGTCAATCCTATGGCCGGCCGCCGCTTTCAGTTTGATATAGGGAGTCACCTGCGCATTGTAAGGCAAATAAGCCAAAATCCGATTTCCCTGCCGCTCCGTTCTTGCATACGTCTTCAGGCCGTAGTCCTTCCACTGAGGGATGGGCCGAACCGCCAAACCATTCCATCCAGCCTCTTCCAACGAAACCAGCCGCGCCCTGCCCCAACCGCTGTCATCATAATCAGCCTGCTGGAAAGGGATATCCTTTCGCGCATCAAAACCGATGTTCGACTCAGGCAAACGATAGTTGGGTTCTTCTCCCTCGGGCAGGTAATACGCAGGATGCCTACGCACCTTCCAAGCACTGTCCGTATCCAACGCCTCGCCGTTCACCGACAGGCGGAAAGCCAGTCCAGGTGTCAGCGAATTGCGATGGCTGAAACCGTCCTTACCGAAATACCACACCAATACGGCCACCAGATTGTTCCCTTTACGCAAACCATGCGCCCCCTGAAGTACATCACAATATGTATCCTTCGGATTAGGGCCGCGTTTCAATCCGCCTTCCCTCACCTGCAATTCTCCGTTCACCCAAAGCCAATACTTGCTGTCTGCCGCAATACGCAGTTCCACCTCCGACGGTTCGTCATTCAAGGGCACATTCATGCGATAGCATAGCCACATGCCGGGCGACACAGTCTCCGAAGCTGGCAACGTCAAAACTTGTGCGTGACAGACAATCACGCACAGAAAGGTGAACAAAAAGCCGAATATCGTTTTCATAGTCTGTCTATTGTTTGTTTGAGCAGATGCAATATTCGTACTTTTTTCCGAGAAATGCAAATGATGCCACACATATATACACTGCTATTGGTTCCGCCAAGTCCATAGTTAAGCCACCCATGCAGGCAGTTTAGGCTGGGCAAGTTCCTCTTTTGCCCAGCTTAAATGCTTCCTTTATCCAGCCTAAAGCAGTCGTTTAAGCAGGGAAAAGCATCGCTTTGTCCAGCTTAAAGCGACGCTTTTCCCAGCCTTCATGCCTGCACGCTGATTGATAAGTAACTCTAAACGGCGGAATTATGGTGAAACGACTCCTGTTTTCACACGCGCTTTCCACATAGAACAAAGACTGCCCACTTAACCTTTCTATAGGCCGGGGCAGTCTGTTCCTGATACAAATTTTACCTTAATACCAGATTATTTCTGATAATCTGTGGATAAAGTTAAAATCGAGACAAAGATTTATGGTTCAATACTTCGGTAAATTTTTACCGATAAATTTAATTAAA
>ULXT01065129.1_pt1 | contig 61970 bp, 51 predicted proteins | sample 1961571 | NCBI WGS metagenome assembly ULXT01 (sample SAMEA4835846, study PRJEB28245) | human gut metagenome | biome: gut microbiome; material: fecal sample | place: Denmark | collected 2008
GTGAGGGTGTCACGCAGTACTTCGTGAGAGTGTCACGCAGTGCTTCGTTGATGCCTTATACAAATAAACGCAGGCGATTATCCTTTTCAGAAGATAATCATCTGCGTTTATCAGACTAATTGGCGTCTGTTCGTTTTCTTTCGACGTTCGGACGCTATGGGAAGGGGGTTATTTCTTCAGCTTGGGCATCATCATCTTGCCCATCTTGCTGCCGGTCACCATCTTCATCATCTTACGGGTCTGGTCGAACTGCTTCAGCAGGCGGTTCACCTCTTGGATGTTCGTACCGCTACCCTTGGCGATGCGCTGGCGGCGCGAGCCGTTCAGGATTTCGGGGTTGGTGCGCTCCTTCGGCGTCATGGAGTTGATGATGGCTTCGATGCTCTTGAAGGCGTTGTCGTCAATGTCGATGTCCTTGATGGCCTTGCCCACACCCGGAATCATGGAAGCCAGTTCCTTCAGGTTACCCATCTTCTTGATTTGCTGGATCTGGCTCATGAAGTCGTTGAAGTCGAACTGGTTCTTCTGAATCTTCTTCTGCAGGCGTTTGGCCTCTTCCTCGTCGTACTGCTCCTGTGCGCGTTCTACCAGTGACACGATGTCGCCCATACCCAGGATACGGTCGGCCATACGGCTGGGGTGGAACTGGTCGACGGCATCGAGCTTCTCGCCGGTACCCACGAACTTGATGGGCTTGTTCACCACCGAGCGGATGGAGAGGGCCGCACCGCCACGGGTGTCACCGTCGAGCTTGGTCAGTACCACGCCGTTGAAGTCCAGACGGTCGTTGAATTCCTTGGCCGTGTTCACGGCATCCTGACCGGTCATGGCATCGACCACGAAGAGGATCTCGTTGGGATGGATGGCCTCCTTGATGGCGGCGATCTCGTTCATCATTTCCTCGTCCACGGCCAGACGACCGGCGGTATCGACGATGACCAGGTCGTAACCTTTGGCCTTGGCCTCCTGGATGGCGTTCTGGGCAATCTTTACAGGGGCTTTGCTGTCGGGCTCGCTGTACATGGGCACGTCAATCTGCTCGGCCAGTACGCGCAGCTGTTCGATGGCGGCAGGACGATAGACGTCGCAGGCTACGAGCAGCGGCTTGCGGTTCTTCTTCGTCTTGAGCATGCGGGCCAGCTTGCCCGAGAAGGTTGTCTTACCCGAACCTTGCAGACCCGACATCAGGATGACTGTCGGTTTGCCGCTCAGGTCGATTTCGGCGGTTTCGCCGCCCATCAGCTGCGTCAGTTCGTCGTGGACAATCTTCACCATCAGCTGGCTGGGCTTGACGGCGGTCAGCACGTTCTGTCCCATGGCCTTTGCCTTGACGGTATCAGTAAAGTTTTTGGCCACCTTGTAGTTGACGTCGGCGTCGAGCAGGGCTTTGCGTACGTCCTTCAAGGTTTCGGCTACATTGATTTCGGTGATTTTGCCTTCACCTTTCAATATCTTGAACGACCGTTCGAGCCGTTCGCTTAAGTTATCGAACATAAGGTTTTATCAATTATCAATTGTTTCTTATCAATTGTTCATTATTCTCAGCTGTTCATGCTCATGAGGAACTCGTCGTTGTCCTTGGTCTTCTCCAGACGGTCCTTCACGAAGTCCATGGCTTCAAGCGCATTCATGTCGGCCAGGTACTTGCGCAGGATCCACATGCGGTCCAAAGTCTGCTTGTCTTGCAGCAAGTCGTCGCGGCGTGTGCTCGAAGCGACGATGTTGACGGCGGGGAAGATGCGCTTGTTGGCCAGGTTGCGGTCGAGCTGGAGCTCCATGTTGCCCGTACCCTTGAATTCCTCGAAAATCACTTCGTCCATCTTGGAGCCGGTATCAATCAGGGCCGTCGCCAGGATGGTAAGCGAGCCGCCACCTTCGATGTTGCGGGCGGCACCAAAGAAACGTTTGGGCTTGTGCAGCGCGTTGGCATCCACACCGCCGGAGAGAACCTTACCCGATGCGGGCGAAACGGTGTTGTAGGCGCGGGCCAGACGGGTGATAGAGTCGAGGAAGATGACTACGTCGTGTCCACATTCCACCATGCGTTTGGCTTTTTCCAGTACGATGCCGGCAATCTTCACGTGGCGTTCGGCCGGTTCGTCGAAGGTCGAGGCGATGACTTCGGCGTTGACGGTGCGGGCCATGTCGGTCACTTCCTCGGGACGTTCGTCGATGAGGAGCATAATCATATATACCTCGGGATGGTTGGCGGCGATGGCGTTGGCGATGTCCTTCATCAGGATGGTCTTACCGGTCTTGGGCTGGGCCACGATGAGGGCGCGCTGGCCTTTGCCGATGGGGGCGAAGAGGTCTACCACGCGGGCCGAGAGCGAGTCGCTGTATCCGCCTTTGCAAAGCTTGAACTTTTCGTCGGGGAAGAGCGGTGTGAGGTGCTCGAAGGGAACGCGGTCGCGCACGAAGGCCGGATCACGGCCGTTGATTTTGGATACCTTCACCAGCGGGAAGTATTTTTCTCCTTCCTTGGGCGGGCGGATGACACCGTCGACCACGTCGCCTGTCTTCAGGCCGAAGAGCTTGATTTGCGACTGGGATACATAGATGTCGTCGGGCGAGGAGAGGTAGTTGTAGTCCGACGAACGGAGGAATCCATAGCCGTCGGGCATGATTTCCAGTACGCCGGTGCCGTTCAGGATGTCGTCGAAGTCGTAGGCCTTTTCGCGTTCGGCCGGCTTGTTTTCGGGCTGGGGCTGGGCGTTGTTGGCCGCATTGTAGGGCTGGATGGCCCGTGGCTGGTTGTTATTGGGATTGTTGTTGTTTCCGTTGTTGCGGTTTTCGGGAACGTTCTTGTCGCGGCGGATGCGCTGGCGTTGCTGCTTCTGCTGGGCGGCCGGTAGGGCGGGAGCTTCTACGCGGGTAGCCTCGAACTTGCCGATCAGTTCGGAAGGAAGCTCTGTCTTTTCCGTCGGCAGGTCTTCGATGGGGATGAAGTCGCTGTCCGCTTCCGTTAGGATGGGATTGTCGTCTACCACTTCCTTCTTGTCTTCTTCTGCGGGAGCGGCTTTCAGTTCGCTGTCGGTTGCAGTTTGGGGGGCAGGTGTCTCCGTCGTTTCCTGAGCCTCTGCCTGAGGGGCAGCTTCCTTGGTTTCCGCTGCTTTCTTGGTCTTGCGGGGGCGGCCCGGCTTGCGTTTCGTTGTCTCCGAACCTTCTGCGGCCGTTTCTGCGGCAGGTGCAGCAGCTGTTTCTGCGGCGGGCTGTACGGGGATCAGAGGCTTTTCTTCTATTTGGGGTGCCTCTTTCGGATTGGGACGGCTCAGGTCGCCGTTCTTGTCAGCCGAGAAGACCTTGTCTACGTTTTCTTTCTTGATGGTCACGCGCGACCGTTTCTGCTGGCGTTGTTCGTTCTTACGCTCTTCTTTCTGCTTGTCGGCCGCTACTTTCTTCGTTGCGCCGACGATGGCTTGCTCATCGAGAATCTTGTAGACCAGTTCTTCTTTCTTCAGAGATTCTGTCTTCTTGATACCTAATTCTTGCGCAATACTCTGGAGTTCCGACAAACTTTTGTCGTTCAATTGAATGATGTTATACATATAATATGTGTGTATGATTATATTTTTTAGGAGGAGGTACCCAGCTTAACGCAGCCGTTGCCGACACTTAAGTCTGAAACCGCCTTTGCTTTGAATTATAATTTTAAAAGGGATGTTGTTTTATTGAATGTGTTTCAACGGCGCAAAGGTAATGATTATTTTTCAGGTTTCCTATAAAATGCCCTGTTTTTTGAACGGAATAACTTATCTTTGCTTCCATAAAAGTGAATTTATGACTATTAAATCGATTGATCTGATTACTTTTTCGCCGACACATACTTCCAAACAAATAGGTGAGGCGATTGTTCGTGGTACCGGCCTTGCCGAGGTGGGTTTTGTAGATGCGACCTTGCAGATGCCTGAAAAGACGCACTTTGAGGCCGACACGCTGGCGGTGATTGCCGTACCTGTGTATGGCGGCCATGTGGCTCCCCTGGCCTTGGAGCGGATGAAGGATTTTCAAGCCGACGGTACGCCGGCGGTCGTGGTGGTGGTATATGGCAATCGTGCCTACGAGAAGGCATTGATGGAGCTGGACGCCTTTGTCAGCGCGCGGGGCTTCAAGGTGATAGCCGGCGGGACGTTTGTCGGGGAGCATTCCTATAGCAGCGACCGTTATCCCATTGCGGCCGGCCGCCCCGATGAGGATGACCTGAAGTTTGCCGAAGAGTTTGGAGCCAAGGTGCGGACGAAAATTGATTCAGCCGCCGATGCGGAGCATCTGTATGGCGTGGACGTGAAGCGCATCCAGCGTCCGCGGCAGCCGTTCTTCCCCTTGTTGCGTTTCTTGCGGAAGGTAATCAAGTTGCGTAAGAGTGGTGTATCCATGCCTCGTACGCCCCAAGTGGACGAAAGTCTCTGTACGCATTGCGGCCTTTGCGTGAAGCGTTGTCCTGCGGGGGCGATTGTGAAGGGAGAAGAGTGTACGACGCTGGCCGACAAGTGTATCCGTTGCTGTGCCTGCGTGAAGGGTTGTCCGCAGAAGGCCCGTACGTTCGACACGCCCTTCGCGGCTCTGCTGAGCGACTGCTTCCAGCGGCCGAAAGAAAATCGGATTATTCTGTAAGAACCTTGACGAGCGTCACCCGCCGGGTGTGTTCGTCTACCCGAAAGCGGTTGTCTGTCCGTTCGCCCACCAGCCAGGCGATGTCTTCGCCACAGCACAGCACCCATTGGCGCTGCTTCTGCAGGAGGGAGAATTTGCGGTCGGTCAGATAATCGCTTACTTTTTTGCGCCCTTTCATGCCGAAGGGGACGAACGTGTCGCCCGTCTGCCACAGGCGCAGGGTCAGGGCGTGGTGCAGCTTGTCGGTGTCCAGGCAAGCAGTGAGGCGATTGCGGGGGATGATGAAGTCGGGCGTCAGTTCCACTTCCGTCATTTCCAACCGAGGCGGGCGGTTCATGGCTTGCTTGTCCTGCATCAGCAGCAGGTCGCGGTCCTTCACTACCAGCCAGCCTTCCGACTCGAACGTCTTGCCCGCCTGCCCGTCGAGCGAGCGGAAGATGTCGTCCGTCTGCGCTTCGTTGAAGCCCAGCGGATGGAGGATTTCATGGAGCAGCGTCCGTGGCTCGGCTTCCTTCAGCAGGGCGGCTATGCGGATGCCTTCGGGGCAGAGGACCCTTTCCTTGGCTTCGGCAATACTTATATTATATAAGGTGGCGGCTTCGTCCAGATGGGCGGCCGTGTGGAGGATGCTCCGACGGACGGAAGGATTGATTTCCTGCATCAGGGGCAGGAGGTTCAGGCGTATCTTGTTGCGGGTGTACTCGTCCTGCAGGTTGGTGCTGTCGGTGACGTACGACTGTCCTTGGCGGTCGAGGTAGTGCAGGATGTCATCGCGCGTCAGGCAGAGCAGGGGGCGGACGATGCGGCCGTTGCGTGGGCGGATGCCCCGCAAGCCGTTGATGCCCGTGCCCCGCATCAGGTTGAGCAGAAAGGTCTCCACGCTGTCGTCGGCATGATGGGCCACGGCTACGGCGTCTGCTTCCAGCTCCCGACGGAGAGCCTCGAACCACTGGTAGCGCAGCTCGCGGGCGGCCATCTCGATGGAGAGGTGCCGGCGGGCGGCATGTTGGGCTGTATCGAAGTGGACCACGTGCAGGGCGATGTGCCGCTCCTCGCACAGGCGGCGGACGAACCGCTCGTCGCGGTCGGACTCCTCGCCGCGCAGGTGGAAGTTGCAATGTGCCGCCTCGCAGGCATAGCCCAGCTCCGTCAGCAGGAGCAGGAGCGCTACGGAGTCAGCACCGCCGCTCAGGGCCACCACGACCTTGTCGCCGGCTTCCAGCAGGCGTTCTCGGGCAATGTATTGTGCAACTTTCTTCTTTTCCATACGTGCAAAGGTAAGAAAAACCTTGGAAAAGCATTGCTTTGCGGCCCGTAAAGCACCGTTTTCCCTGGACGAAAGCATTGCTTTGTGGTTTTGGAAGGAAAGAACTGATGAGGAAAAACAGCTGCTTTCTGCTTCTCGTTATTTAAAAACATTCTAAATTGCTTGTGCTTTGTCTGTATAACTTGTATCTTTGCGCCTGATTATTAACAGAGAAAGTTCAAAGACTATGCGTTTATCCGAATTGAAGACCGGTGAGAAAGGCGTGATTGTCAAAGTGATGGGTCATGGAGGTTTCCGCAAGCGCATTGTGGAAATGGGCTTCATCAAGGGCAAGACGGTGGAAGTGCTGCTCAACGCGCCGCTGAAGGACCCGGTGAAATATAAAGTGATGGGGTATGAAATCTCCCTGCGCCGGCAGGAGGCCGACATGATTGAGGTCATCAGCGAACAGGAAGCGAGGGAGCACAACGTGCAGCCCGGCTACCACAAAGGCCTGGAGGAGGACATCCGCCTGACCGAGGAGGAGATGCGTAACCTGGCGCGCGACAAGCGCCGCACCATCAACGTGGCCCTCGTGGGCAATCCGAATTGCGGCAAGACGTCGCTCTTCAACATCGCCTCGGGCGCGCACGAGCATGTGGGCAACTACAGCGGCGTGACGGTCGATGCCAAGGAAGGCTTCTTCGACTTCCAGGGCTATCACTTCCGCATCGTCGACCTGCCGGGCACGTATTCGCTCTCGGCCTATTCGCCCGAGGAAATCTACGTGCGCCGCCACATCATCGACCAGACGCCTGATATCATCATTAACGTAGTCGACGCCTCCAACCTGGAGCGCAACCTCTACCTGACCACCCAGCTGATAGACATGAATGTCCGCATGGTGGTGGCCCTCAACATGTACGACGAACTGGAGGCCAGCGGCAATACCTTGGACTATGTGAAGCTGGGCGAGCTCTTCGGCGTGCCGATGCTGCCCACCGTGAGCCGTACGGGCCGCGGCGTGGAGAAACTTTTCCACATCCTCATCACCCTGTACGAAGGCGGCGACTTCCTCGACAAGAAGGGACAGGTTAGGGCCGAGATTCTCGAGGACTTCCGCGAGTGGCACAAGGAATATGTGCCCGACCATGCGTTCGGCACCCATCAGGAAGAGGAGGAGCATCCGCGGGGATTCTTCCGCCACATCCACATCAACCACGGCCCCGAGCTGGAGCGCAGCATCGATGCGGTGAAGCTGGTCATCAGCGAGAATGAGAACATCCGTCACAAATACTCCACCCGTTTCCTGGCCATCAAGCTGCTGGAGAACGACAAGGACCTGGAGGGTATGGTGAAGGGCCTGCCCAACGGCGACAAGATACTGGAAGTGCGCGACCGTGAAAAGCAGCGCATCCGCGAGGTGCTGAACGAGGACAGCGAGCAGGCTATCACCGATGCCAAATACGGATTCATCTCCGGCGCCCTGCGCGAGACGTTCGTGGACAACCATCAGGACAAGGAGCACATGACGCGGGTCATCGATTCCATCGTGACGCACCGTATCTGGGGATTCCCCGTCTTCTTCCTCTTCATGTTCCTGATGTTCGAAATCACCTTCGTGCTGGGAGCCTATCCGCAGGGATGGATTGAGAGCCTGGTGGCTGTCATCAGTGATTTCATCAGCAACAACATGTCCGAAGGGCCGCTGAAGGATCTGCTCATCGACGGCATCATCGGCGGTGTGGGGGGCGTCATCGTCTTCCTGCCCAACATCCTGATACTCTACCTGTTCATTTCTCTGATGGAAGACTCGGGCTACATGGCCCGCGCTGCCTTCATCATGGACAAGATCATGCACAAGATGGGCCTCCACGGCAAGTCGTTCATCCCTCTCATCATGGGCTTCGGATGCAACGTGCCGGCCGTCATGGCTTCGCGCACCATCGAGAACCGCAAGAGCCGGCTGGTGACCATCCTCATCAATCCCTTGATGTCGTGCAGTGCCCGTCTGCCCATCTACCTCTTGCTGGTGGGCGTCTTCTTCCCCCAGCACGCCAGTCTGGTGCTGCTGAGCATCTACAGCTTGGGCATCATCCTGGCCGTCATCATGGCGCGCCTCTTCAGCCGCTTCCTGGTGAAGGGTGACGACACGCCGTTCGTCATGGAGCTGCCGCCCTACCGCATGCCTACCTCGAAAGCCATCTTCCGCCACACGTGGGAGAAGGGTGCGCAATACCTGCGCAAGATGGGCGGCATCATCATGGTGGCTTCCATCGTCATCTGGGCATTGGGTTACTATCCCCGTCCTGACGCTTCGGCCGACCTGGCCCAGCAGCAGGAGAATTCCTACATCGGTCGGATAGGCAAGGCCATCGAACCTGTCATGGAGCCTCTGGGCTTCGACTGGAAGCTGAGCATCGGCATCCTGTCGGGTGTAGGTGCCAAGGAGCTGGTGGTCAGCTCGCTCGGTGTGCTTTATGCCGACGATGCCGAGGCCGACCAGACTACGCTGGCCGAGCGCCTGCCCATCACGCCGCTTGTGGCCTATGGCTATATGGTCTTCGTACTGCTATACTTCCCGTGTATCGCCACCCTGGCTGCCATCAGGCAGGAGGCGGGCAGTTGGAAATGGGCGGCCTTTGCCGCCACGTATACCACCGTGTTGGCATGGATCATGTCCTTTGCCGTCCATCAGCTGGGAGGGCTGTTCGTATGACAGGCTGGCAGAATTGGGTTGTTGCGCTGCTCCTTGCCTATTGTGTGTGGCGCATAGCGAAGAGCATCCGTTCCTTTTTCCGTCGTTCGAAGAGCGGGGAGCATCCCTGTAGCGGGTGCTGCGGTTGTTCGGGCGGATGTCCCTCGGCAGGGGTGAAAAAAGAAATGAAGAAAAAATGCTGCGGATAGTTGGTAATTACAAAAAATGTACTACCTTTGCATCCGCAATCGGAAATAAAGCCCTTGCGAAGCGATCTTGGTACCTTGGATGAGTGGCTTAGTCAGCGGTCTGCAAAACCGTGCACGGCGGTTCGAATCCGCCAGGTACCTCGAAATCATCAAAAGCCCTGCCTTTCAAAAAGGCGGGGCTTTTGTTGTTTATTGGCTTTCAGCTATTTAACTACTTCCTGATTTTATAATTTTATTGTGCGCCCGTAGACCGCCTGTAGTCCGACGCAAAAAAATACTCGATTGCGGACCGTTATGCATGAACAGTAGCGCATGTCTTAAGAAGTTGGAGCGGCCTCACTCTATTCAGAGTGTTGCTCTGACTTTCTTTTTTTGTTTATAGTTTGTAAACAATTCCGATTTCCTGTTTATAGAAAGTAACCATGTTTGTTTTCGGGCGGTTTTGGGCCATCGTTGGGAATGTTTCAAACATGAAGGCCTTATGTTTGAAACATTCACCCCCTATGTTTGAAACATAAGGGTCTTGGGGTTTAAAGCTGAAAATGCAGACGGCATCGGGAAGGAAGGAAACGACGTATTGTTTGTTGAATGTTTTGATTGCGATTTATGGAAATTCCTATTGGGAAGGAAGGTATGGGAACTGCATATTCGGATTGAGACGAATTATTATTTTCCTTTGCTTGCCGTGGATTGGCAAAATACTCTTATCTTTGCAAGTAGGGAAGCGGGCCACGGTGGTGGCGGTTTCCCGACAGTTTATGAATTTATGAATCAGCGTTTGCTGTTTGTTCTTAGTTAAAGTGAAACGTAGGAAATTTCATAATGCAAACCGGGAACAGATGTGCGAATGCTCGCGTATATGCGTGGGCGTTCTTGTCTGTTTGCATCGGTTTCCTACGACCGCACTTTAGAGGCAAGGATTAGCCCACGCAGTGTGTTCGTAGGGATTAGGGCGATGGCACAACGCATAAAAACAGAGGAGAGCGTATGCCAAAGTCCTTGATCTTTGAATTGCCCAAAATCGTTGAGGAAGGCCGGAGAGAGGCACAACGGATATTGGAGCGGATTGGTAGCAGCACGCACATAGGGCTGCAAACCAACGAACTGGTGCTGCCTTCCAAAGACATCAGTGGCCTGTGGAAGGGGCAAGCGGCACAACTGAATTTCGGTAAAGAGTGGATCAACCGCTTGATTTATGGTGACAACCTGCTGGCCATGCAGGCGCTTATCGCCGGCGATGAGGCCACGGGACTTCCGCCGATGCGCGGCAAGGTGGATCTGATCTACATAGATCCGCCGTTTGACAGCAAGGCCGATTATCGGACCAGAATCAATCTGCCGGGGGCGGATATTGAACAGAAGCCTACTACAATCGAGCAGTTTGCCTATGCAGACACTTGGAAAGACGGAACGGTGTCTTACTTGAAGATGCTTTATCCCCGATTGGTCTTGATGCGCGAATTGCTTTCTGATAAAGGAAGCATTTATGTGCATATTGATTGGCACGTAGGGCATTATGTGAAGGTGTTGATGGATGATATATTCGGAAAGGAGAATTTCTTGAATGAAATTATTTGGTGTTATAAATCTGGAGGAGCTGGCGGTGGGGGATATGCGAAGAAGCATGATACAATACTATTTTATAGTAAGAATAATAGTCATTTGACTTTTAATATAGTGAAAGAAAAATCGTATATGATGCCTTGGTCTGGTAAAAATCCAGCTCAAGTGTATTATCAAGATGAAAAGGGCACATATACACTTGTGAATACGAAAGACTATTGGGTAGATATAGGAATGTTGGCAACTTCTTCCTATGAACGGACAGGTTACGCAACTCAAAAGCCCGAAGCCCTCCTTGAACGTATCATTAAAGCATCTTCTAACGAAGGTGACCTCGTTTGTGATTTCTTTGGTGGTAGCGGTACTGCGGCTGCGGTGGCCGAACGCTTGGGACGCCGCTGGATAACGACCGATATCGGTAAACCCGCTACACTCGTCATGCGCAAACGGTTTATCGACCAAAAGGTGAAGCCCTTCCTTTATCAGTCCATCGGGGACTATCAGAAAGAAGTCTTCGGCTCCAGCAAGCTGTACAGACGCATCGGCGACTTGAGCCGCATCGTCATGCAGCTCTATGGTGCCATTCCCTTTACCGAAGAGCAACTGAACGACCGGAATTGGGGACATGTGAAGGCCGAACGTGCCCTGGTGCTGGTAGACAGTCCCAACAAGCTGACCGGCATGGCCACCGTCCGCCGGGCCTGCGAAGCACGCAATACCCTGCTGGGTGGCGGTTGGCGCAAGGCGGTAGTGCTGGGTTGGAACTTTGCTTTCGACGTCAGCCGTGCCATCATGCAGTACAAGGACGAGGTGGATGTGCTTGTCATTCCGCCCGACTTGCTCGACAAGCTCTCGAAGAAAGGTTACGACAAGCTGGTGCGCGAAGGATCCGTACGCTTCAGTACGTTGCAGTATCTGGTTTGCAGGCCCATGCAGATCCGTCCTTTCTCGCAGGAGGTGGACGAATTGCAGGTTGTTCTTGACAACTATGTCCTGCTTTCGCCCGACAACATCCCGCTGGACGACAAGGATAAGGAAAAGTTGAGGCAGGTAATCCGTCTCGACCCTTTGGCCCTGATTGAGTACTGGAGCATCGACCCCGATTACGACGGCATCACCTTCCGAAGCCTTTGGCAGGACTATCGTGAAAATACGGCCAACGACGGCGACCCCTTGCATTGTGTCTATCGGGCCATCCTTCGCGTGCCGCGTAAAGCGGGAAGGCGGACGGTCTGTGTGAAGGCCGTCGATGTATTCGGCTTCGAGAGTATGGTTACTGAAACTTTATAAACCTGTCAATGAGAATCAACATGAAAACAGATATTTCCCTTGAACTGGCGGCCCGCCTGTCGGAACGGGTGAACCGTGCCTTCGAAAGCGGTGAGATGTTGCAGGCGGTATCGCCCGTTACGGCAGATTTGTTGAAATACTGGTTTACGGAACCCTACTTCAGTGAACGTGCCTGCAATTTCCATTCAGGGCAGCGGCAGGCCATTCTGAATATCATCTATTTGCACGAAGTAGTGCGCATCGCTTCGGTGGCCGACATCTATCGGGAGGTGGCCCCCGACCTGCTGGCCCAGGCCGACCTGAACCTGCTGGCGGCTGAAAAATACAATTTGCCCAAGTATGCCGTCAAGATGGCCACCGGTACGGGCAAGACGTGGGTGATGCACGCCCTCCTACTTTGGCAGTTGCTCAATGCCCGGCACGAAAGCGAGCCTTCCGGGCGGTATACCCGCAATTTCCTGATAGTGGCTCCCGGCCTGGTCGTGTACGACCGTCTGCTCGACGCCTACATGGGGCGTCTGGATCCGGAAACCAACGAGCGTGATTTTGATACCAACGATCTATGTCGCAACAGTGACTTGTTTCTGCCTTCGGTCTATCGGGATGAAGTGTTCGGCTTCTTGCGCAACAATGTGGTGAGCAAGGAAGAGGGCATCGGTCGCAAGACCACGGCCGACGGTCTGGTGGCATTGACCAATTGGCATCTGTTCCTTTCGCAGGATGCGGATGCCGAAGTGTACGACGAGACTTCTCCGGAGGTGATTGTTGAGGACTTGCTGCCCTTGCGCCCGGGTATCAGTGCGGGCAACTCGCTCGACGTGCTCGACCGCAAATTCTTGCGGGGCGAAGAGATGGACTATTTGGCTTCCCTGCCCGGACTGATGGTGGTCAATGACGAAGCGCACCACATCCACGAGAACAGAGTGGCCGGCGAGGTGCAGGAAGTGGAATGGCAGAAAGGGCTGGATTATATGGCCCGCGGCAAGCAGGGGACCTTCTTCCAGATAGATTTCTCGGCTACCCCCTACGACACCAGCGGAAGCGGCAGCAGGAGGGTGAAGCATTACTTCCCGCACATTGTGACAGATTTTCCTTTGGCCGAGGCCATGAAGCAGGGATTGGTGAAGACCCTGTTGCTGGACAGGAGGCAGGAACTGACCGAACTGGAAAGCCTTGACTACAGGGCGGTGCGTGACGAACGGAATAAAGTAGTCGCCTTGAGTGGAGGGCAGCGGCTGATGCTGCGTGCCGGACTGGCCAAGCTCCGTATTCTGGAGAATGATTTTGTTAAACTGGACGCCGACAAGCATCCCAAGATGCTGGTGGTGTGCGAAGATACGTCGGTGACGCCTTTTGTCGGGCAATTCTTGATGGAAGAAGGGTTGTGCGAGGAAGACGTGTTGCGCATCGACAGCAATCAGAAGGGAGAGATGAAGGAACGTGAGTGGCTGCGCGTGAAGGAACGGTTGTTCAACGTAGACCGCTATGCCTCGCCCAAAGTTATCGTGTCGGTACTGATGCTGCGTGAAGGCTTCGATGTGAACAACATCTGTGTCATTGTGCCGCTCCGTTCGTCGCAGGCTCCCATCTTGTTGGAACAGACTGTGGGGCGCGGGCTCCGGCTGATGTGGCGGGAGGCTGCCTATCGGGAAAAGAAGGAAGAAGACCGTCGGAGGGTATTGGTGAAGCGGTTGCAGCCGACATCCTACCTTGACATGCTTTCCGTAATCGAGCATCCGGCTTTCAGTGCCTTCTACCGGGAACTGATGGACGAAGGACTGGCCGGTACGGATGAGGGCGAAGTGGCATCCGGGAGTGCCGTGGGCGATCTTGTCAAAGTGGGGCTGAAGGAAGACTATGAAGACTACGACCTCTTTTGGCCGGTGGTGATGCGTGATGCCGAGGAAGAGATTACTCCGGCTCAGATCGATGCCGCTTCCCTCTATCCATATACCGACTTTACCCTGGAATATCTGCGCGGCTTTCTGGCTACGGAGGGGGAAACGTTTGTGTCGGAATCAGTGATGGCTGAAACGCGTTTCGGAAGGTATGAAGTGAAGGCCGACCTGTTTACGGCTGCCAGTTACAATGAATATTTGCAGAAGTTGTTGCGCATCGTGACGACGCGTATGGACAGGGTGGGAGTGCGTTCACTCCGTCCGTTTCCCACCTTGCAGATCAACCAGCCAGCTATTATGCGCATTCTGGACCGTTATATTCGTACGCGGCTGTTCGGCCAGCCGTTCGATCCTTTCAATGGTAATGACTGGAAAATCCTGTTGGCGAAGAACGGGGCAGTCACTTCGCACATCATCCGCGAGATGAGTGTGGCCATTCACCGGATGCAGCAGAGCGTGATGGTCAGTGAAGCGGTGGTCGAGAAGATATGGTTCTCGTCGGTTCCTGTCTTGCGCATCCGCGAGCATTACAGCCTGCCGTTGCAGAAGGTGATTTACGAGCGCGTGGGCTATCCGAGTAACCGGGGTGGCTTTGAAAGAGCTTTTTCTGAGTTTCTGGACAAGGACGGAGGGGTGGAACGTTTTCTGAAAATCAATGAAAGTCAGCATCCCTTTGCTTCGCTGTTTTACCTGCGCCAGGATGGTTTGTTGGCTTCTTACCATCCCGACTTCATGGTTTGCACGGCAGCACATATTTATATCGTAGAAACGAAAAGCGACGACCGCATAGCCGATGCCAATGTCAGGCAAAAACAGAAGGCGGCGGTGGAATGGTGCAGAAAGATCAATACGCTGAGTGCTGCCGACCGGATGGAACGGGAGTGGGAATACATCCTTTTGCCGGAGTCGGCCTTTTATTCCTTGGAACGCAATGGGGCGACGTGGGAGGAAATGTGCCGGCTGAACAAGGTTTCCGATGCCCTGATGAAAGGGGAGCTTTTTGAATAGGAAGGGAAAATCATGGGACGGGATTTGTACATTCCAGTTTTAAACCATATTTTTGCGACCAACCATCATTCCTTTACGCAACATGAAACGACTGAATGTATTCTTTTTCTGCCTGCTGGCGCTGATGAGCCTGGCGGGTCATGCCCAGGAGAAGCAGGGCGATGCCAACGGTTATATTGTCAAAGTCGGCGATCAGGCTCCCGACTTCACGGTGGAACTCACGGACGGGCAAAGCGTGAAGTTGTCCAGCCTGCGCGGCCGGGTGGTCATGCTTCAGTTTACGGCCAGCTGGTGCGGTGTGTGCCGCAAGGAGATGCCGTTCATCGAGAAGGACATCTGGCAGAAGCATAAGGACAACAAGGATTTTTACCTGGTGGGCATCGACCGCGACGAGCCTTTGGAGAAGGTCATCGCGTTCGGGAAAGCAACGAAGGTGACCTATCCGCTCGGCTTGGATCCGGGTGCGGACATCTTTGCCCTCTATGCCCAGCGTGAGGCAGGCATCACCCGCAATGTGCTGATAGACCGTGACGGGAAAATCGTCATGCTGACCCGCCTCTACAATCCCGAGGAATTCCAGCGGCTGGTCGGGAAGATTGACGCGATGCTGGCCGAGGACTGATGAAAAGATTTAAAATCCATAGGTCACTCCGGCGTGGATAGATACCAGCATGTCTGTGCCCAGTTTGTTCCATTTCATCATGCTCTCTTTCGGATAAAAGCAGGTTGCGGGTTCCAGAAAAATTCCCAGCGACTTGTATATGCGATAGGAAGCTTGTAGCCCAATCTTTTCTCCTATTGTGAATTTGGTGGGACTTTCATAGCCTTTCACACAAGCCGTACCGGTAATTCCTGCCAGCAATTGGATGTCAAATCGTTGCTCCGGATCATATCCGTTCATCAGATTGGTCAGGTTCAGCATATACATCAAACTGCCCCCGATCAGCTGATGGGTGGTGTCGGTATCCGTACCGTTTTCTTTGATGAGGCCGTATTCACCACCCAGTCGGACTGAAGAAAGGGGAGAAAAATTATATCCTACGGCTACCATTCCTGTTGGACTGACCAGCTGTTTCAAGTTGTAACGTTTCGATTGTGCCAATGCCTGGATTCCTCCACCTGCGCTGACAAAGAAGGAGCGTTTGAACAATTCTCTGTTCAACGAACGGGCCAAATGATTCTCTTGGGAAGAACGTTGCAGTTCGATACCCAGATTCAGGCTGAACAGGTGGTCGGCATATCGTTCGGAAATTTCCTGTTGTAGCTCATTCCGGCCGAGAGCCGTATAGCTGGCCAGGGTGAATCGGGGTTCCAGAAAGATGGATATGTCTTCTGCCACTTTGCGTTTTAATTGCACTCCCCCCGTCAGACCCATATACCCTCCTCGGGCCGGATTCTGATAGCTCTCTTTCCACATATATCCCAGTTCACCACCCAGTAGCAGATTGATCCCCCAGGGTGAATCGGCCATTTTTTTATTGATGAAGCGGAGCAGGTTGAACATGCCTTCCAGACGTCCGCCCATGTAGGATGACATTTCGTAAAACGTTTCTTCCGGACTGTCTTCTGTTGCGGGGATTACTTTCTGGTGCCAGGTGTCGTTCGAAGAGAAGAGGGAAACTCGTAAGGCCAGTAGGGGAGCTATCCATTTCCCGGCCGAAATAGCTGTATGTGAGCCGATGGAGTTTACCGTTCCTATTTCTTTTGTGAGGCGCGACAACTGCATTTGGGTACCTACTGCATAATGGATAAATGTATTTTCCCAGAAATTTTCTTCTTGTAGCGAGCGTATGCGACCGATGGGAGTCCACTTTTTCAGACGGTAGTTCAGGCCGATGACGGCTCCATAGGTCAAGTCATACCGATGCCAGTTCTGTTGGTAGGAGTGGTCGATACCGTCGGTGGCCAGTCCCAGTCTTGGCTCCAGAAAGATATCCAGTTGGGGGCTGGGGTGTATCTTCAGCTGTAGACCGGCATGAAGTTCGCCCACGTGTTCACGGCTTTGGTCGAAAATGGAATATTGGTAGCCAAGTCCTCCCAGCAGCGAAATTTCGAAGAAGCGTCCGGGATTGTAGCCGTTGGTGTAGGCAGAGATGTTGAACAGGTAGTCCGTTTGCAGTCCGAAGCGGGTCAGACTGGCATTGTCGTCGCTACGGGTGAAAGTGCCTCCATAGAGAGACAGACGAAAACTATGGGCTGGAGCTGTTTGCAGTCCGGCTGCGATACCTCCTGTCGGACCGATGTTGAATGACGAATAGCTGCGAGGTACGATTTTGTCGATGCCACCGAAGAAAGACAGATAGAAGTTGCTTTTCCAGTCTTTTTTATTGAATGGAACAGCGTCCGGATAGCGATAGCGCTTGATGAATGCCTGGTCGGTAGCGTCGAACTGGGCAGGCAGACTGTCTGTTTTCGTTTCCTGGGCATGGACGGACACACCGGACAGGAGTGTCAGGAGGATCAGGACAGCCAGCAGGCTTTGTTTTCCCGTCAGGATATATTTTTTAGGGTTCCAGTTTTCCATATACATCTTCATAGAATTCCAGTAGTTCTTTCTTGATATCACCGTCATTGATGGCTATTTTGATGAATTTCGGTTCCATGGAGAATACCTGATAAAGAATAAGGGCGGTTTCCATCCATCCGGCTTCTCCATTTTGCCTGTCGGACAGGACGGCTTTCAGGTAGAGGGTCAGCGGTTCAGTTTGTGGCAGCTGGGCCAGGGCTTCCATCGCCTCCGCGTTGTAGGCGGGCGAGTTCATGGCCATGCACATCACCACGTTGTTCAGAGGCGAGGAGTTTTTCACGAGCTGGAATACCTGCTTGCGTTCTTCCATTTCCTGAACGGTGCTACCGCCTTTATAGTAGCCTCCCAGGCAACGGGCGTAGGCTTTGATCATCTTGAACTCTTCTTTGTCGGGCAACATGCGGGCCAGGATGCTGGCATCGCTGAAGTTATTGGCCCGGATATACATGGCCAGTTGGTTGGCTACGATGATTTCGGGGTTGACTTCCGTTTCGGTGACACTGATACCATCATTGAAACGGTCTATCTGGTTCACCTTGCGGGTAAGGTCAATGAGCGGGTAGAGGATGCTGGTGTCGAACGTATCCCGTCGCAGGTACGATACAGCCAGATTATTGGCGGCCAGTATCCAAGGTTTCCGTTTGGCCGGGTCGGGGTCGTAGCTTTTGGTCTCGTTATAGGCCCGCAAGTAGAGCTTTTCGGCCTCTTTCGGGTCTTTGATCATCTGGAACAGGTGCCAGTACTCATAGCGTGTAAACTGTTTCTTGCCGCTCTTGTATTCCGGGTCGTGACGGTAGCGGTCCAATATTTCGTCGGGATTCAGTTCACGGAATATTTCGTGGATGTACTCGTAGTGTACCGTTCTCAGGCGTGGCAGGCGGTCCTTGATGGTAGTGGCATAGTAGGGCAGTTTCGAAATGGCCGCATACTGCGCGTCCGGGTTCTTGTATTTTTGGGCGATGGCTCTCACCTCTTCGCTCTCTTTCACCAGTGAGTCGCTCAAGAGCAGGTCGGCCACTTCTTCCCATGTAGCTACCCGTGTCTGGTGGTTCTGGTATACACGCGACATGATGCTTCGTGGTACCACCGATGATATTTGCTGTTGGGCAAAGTTTGTACGTTGTTTGGCCAGGGCCAGGTTGCTGGCATAGCGTCCTTCGGGTGAGGCCACACCCGTGATGTGGAATTCCTTCAGGGTGGTACCCTCACCGTTCACAATTTCCAGCAGGTCGTTTTTCAGTTTGCTCAGCTGTTCCTCGTTGGCCGGGTCTTCGGGATCCAGTTCCGCTTTGCCCACCAGGAAAGTCAGCGAGATGTTGCCGGCCGTATTCCGCTTTTCGCGGCGCGGTTGCTCCTTGTACTTGTTGGGGTCCAGCTGGAAATCGGGGAACGAGAATTCCAGGAACTGCAGCGGACGGCGTATTTTACAGGTGGTCAGTTGGTAGTCTTCTTCGAAAGCCGTATGGGTGTAGTCGGTCAGCATCAGTTTGCATCGGGCGCTGTACATCCGGCGCGGGTCATCCACGTGTACCGTATCCTTGATGTTGATGGTGAAGGCCTGGTCGCTCAGGGCACGTTTCCGGTCGATGTATTTCGACAGGATGTCGTTCTTCATGTCGAAGGACATCCTTCGTTCTTGGGTGAGGCTGAATTCCTCACCGTCCATGACGACCGGTTTCATGTATTGGAGTACCTTTTCGGTGTTGCAGTCTATCAGGTAGGGTTGTATGATGAGGCGGCGGTTAGGCTGCCCGAATTGTTGCGGCATGGGGATAGGCACGTCCACCAGAAAGTTGTTGCCTTCGATGGTGCCTGCTTCTGGGTCTGGTTTGGGGGTGGGGCGTGCGCCGGTTACAGTGACCTGTCCCAGCATGATGCCGCCGTCGATGTTCATGTTGATTTCCGAGTTGTAGTTCACTTCGCGCAGTTCGGTTTTCATGGCTACACGGAAGATCAGGGCGCCGTTTTCAGCCACACGTATTTCGTAGTAGCCGTCTTGTCCGGCGACGGTACTGGCGTCCGAGAGGATGGTGGCGTTTCCACTTTCCAGCTCTTTCTTGGCGTCGCGGGCTGCCGCGACGGTATTGAAGGCGAAGATATATACCTTTTCATTGGCCGGGAAGGGCTCCCCTTTGTTTTTCCCTTCGGGCTTGTTCAGCACTTTGCCATATACTATCTTGATCTGCTGTGCCATGGTTGTGGAGACATCCATGCAGGTCAGGACGAGGGTACTTGTCAGTATGTAGAGGAATTTCTTCATGGCGGTGTCCGGGTTTATTTCAGGATATACGAGATGGAAACGCCCAGCTTGATGGGCAGCAGTTTATAACCTTTGGCATTGGCCTTGATGGTGTTGCTCTCGTCGGTCTCGTCGTAATGGTCGAACGAGTAATATTGCCGGTGCTTGAAGTAGACGGCGCCAAAACCGCCGTAGGCTTCGATGTTCCACCGTTTGCCCAGGTTGAAGGCATAGCCGAATGTAATGCCGGCGCCGGCGGCGTCTCCCTCAAAGACGCGTTCGCCCCAACGGATGTTGTAGGATACGCCCAGGGCAGCGATTCCCACGAATTCGCGTGTCATGGGACGCCCGTTGAACCAGTAGCGGTATTCGGGTTGGAGTCCCAGGGTCTCTACTTGCTTGCCATACACGTTTTTGGAGCCGAAGACCGAAAGGTCGATGGTGCTGCGTTCACCCACTACAAACTCACAACCCACGTTTGGAGCCATACCGGCAAACATCAGCAGGTTGCTCTTGACGGCCACTTGCTGGGCATGGGCGGTAAACAGGGTGCACAGCAGAATCAGCACAGCGGCCAGTCGGCCGTTGCGGTGGTGGAATAAGGGGAGGGTATGGGACTGTTTCGGCATGGCTTGTAGGCTTGGGGTTGTCTGTTTAGGGTTCGGAGTCTGTCGGTGTTACGGCCGGATATTCGTGCGTGCTACCGTCTTCGTTCCAGTCGGTGATGTTTCCGGTGGTACTCACACTGGGATTGTATGTCACCACTACGTTGGTGACGGTACCGGCCGTCAGGGCTATGGCGTCGTTATAGGTCCGTTCGTAGGCCGTAAACCATTGATCGTCCACTTGGATTTCAATTTTCTGTATGCCGTCCTCGGCAGGAAGCACGGTGTGGTCGGCCAGGTAGCCTGTGGTTGTGAGCGCTGTTGTCAAACCTGTAATCTCCTGGACGGTCGCTTCGTCGTTTGTTTCGGGCGTAACGGTGCCGTCGGCCACGTTCATCTGTCCGCGTTGGCTGTGGGCGAAGGTCAGCCGGATGCTTTGCAGCGTAGGAGCGGTTTGTGCTTGGGGCGTTTCTTCTGTCAGTTTCACGGTCAGTTGCAGTCGGGCCAGGGCATGCCGGAAGTTCAGGTTTTGGGTTACCGGCAATACACTCTGGTAATCCTGGCCATCGTCGGTTGGTTCGATGGTGTTCTTCAGGGTTTCGGTGGCGCCGGTATACAGAGGGTCTGTGGCACAGCCTTGTCTGTCTACTGCGTCAATCAGCGAACTGCATACACCGATGGAGGCTGCTCCATCCTCTGCATAGGTTGGACTCCCTGTGTAGGGGTAGTAGCCATAGAGGTAGAAGCGGTCGGTGCCCGACGGGAAGTAGATTCTGGGCCCTTCGAGCGCTACGGCATTGCCTGTTCCTTCGGCCGTTGTTCTGGCTGTGAAGCAGGTATTTTCCAGGTGTGCTCCCTGGAACGGGTCGTTCTGGTCCCGCAGGCCATATACGCCGATTGCCGCTTGGTCGGGGAAAGTTTCGCCGTTCTCTATAAAGTCACCGGCTTTGGTGGTGGTTACTGTGACAGCCGTCCGGGCGATGCGGGCCGTCAGGAATACTTCCACAGGCTCCTCTCCGGGAAGGAGGGGAGCCGTAGAAGTGCCGTCGCATCCAACCAGTAAAGCTGCGGCAGCGGTAAAGCATAATATGTTTTTATATCTTGTCATTCGTCAGTACACTTGTTGAGTGTCGTTCTTTTCCTTTTCGGAAGTTTATTCTACAGGCGTTACGATGTCGTCGCCTCCTGGAGCCCATTCAGCCAACGTGGCGTCTACTTCTACCTGTTGCAGGGCGTAGAGCGAAATCTTTACGTTGTAGAATTTCCCGGCTTCGAAGGCGGCATCTCCGGCTTGGGCTATGTTCAGGGTGACCGTCTGCGTCTGGGGTGTACCTACCGCGCCGCCCGTATCGGGCGCGTCGATGGTCAGCTCCAGGGTGTAGGACGTCTCGCCCGGTTTTATCATGGCCAGTCCGGCTGCTTCAGGATTGGTCGGGTCTTGGGGGATGAACTTATAGTCACCAGGACTTCCTTCGGCCACATTGCCTTCGTTGGTCCATCCGCCGGGGATGTGCATGTCGATTTCACCCGCATTGCTCCATTCGATGGTGCCCTGCGTGATGTCCAGCTTGGCCGTGTTCTCAATCTGCTTCAGCTTGATGTCTTTCACGCGCAGCTCTTTCGTGTTCTCGATGTCTTCTTTGGACTGGTCTTTGGCGGCCACTACGAAGAACTTGAGCTGGGTCAGCATGTGGTTGAACTTCAGGAACGGCACGTAGGCTACCGGGTCACCCTCCTGCTGGGTATATTGCGATTGGTCTGAAACCAGTTCGTTGTGGAACTTGATTTTGCGGATGTACCGTGCGTTGTAGCCGTCCAGCACGGAGGTTTCATGGATGACGTCGCCTTCGTTGTCGATAGTCCACAGGGTGTTTGACGGGATTTGGGGCGCTTCGGCCTTGCTCCAGATGATGTCCTGGCTACCGTCGGTCGTGATGGTTACCTTGGCGGTAGTTGCAGTGACGTCCGGCTGTGCTTCCTGATAGGGGTAGTAGCCATAGAAGGTGTAGTTCTGGCCTCCCTGCATGGGGTAGTAGTACACGGCTCCGTCCGTATCTCCGTCGGGTGTGAAGAGGCTGATTTTCTTGGCTCCTTCCTCGCTGTTGACGGGGTCTGTCGAGTCGTTGCTTGTCCATGTACCTTTCACGTTGAGCAGCAGGCACTCGTAGGTGGTGTTGGTGGCCCAGTCGGTAACGTCGTTGGTCAGCGTGGCGTCGTTGGCCAGGGCGAACACGCCGATGTTTTTGTTGGTCATGGCGTCGGTCCCGTCCAGCGGGCCGTCGCCTGTGCCGCGCGTCACGGTGGTGTTGGCCATGGCGGGGGCGTAACCTCCCAGCTGCACCACTACCTGTCCGTCGGGGCTGATCCAGTCGTCATCTGTCACTACAGGCGGATTTTCTACGATGGGTTCATTGTCTTTGGAGCAGGCTCCCAAGAGCAGGGCAGCTGCCAGGCTGAACCATAAAGTATGTTTTTTCATATCGCAGTGATGTTTTCTTGTGATACATTCGTTTGTCTGAATAAGCCGATACGATTGTCCGGGTGGTTCACCCGTACTTAGATGGTACCTCTTCCGTGCTTAGAGGGTATCTCTTCTGTGCTTAGAGGGTGCCTCTTCCATGCTTAGAGGGTACCACATCCGTACTGTGATGATCGTATCGGGCAAGGGTACGTCGCGAAGAACCGTTTCCGGCTCCCCGCTTCGGGGCTGCCTGTCTGTGTGTGGCGCCACCCCGGAGCGGGGGAATGGGCCGGTATCGGTTTCTTCTGTTGTCTTTGGTGCGATTAGAACTGGTCGCCCGGAGCGATGTTGATGTCGCCACCTTCTTTCCAAGCTGTCAATTCAGCACTGACTTCGATGCGCTGGAAACTGTAGACGGTGATGTTGATGTTGTATGAATCACCGGCTTCGAAAGTTGTCTTGTTTGCGCTGTCTGTCGTACTACCTGTTTGCTTTATATCGCTTGCTTTGATTGTGGCTGTCAGCGTCTCCGTTTTTGTTGTATAAGTTTTAGCTTCTTCTGTTGTTGCATTTTCAGTATCTACTACCAATTGGGATACTGCAATCTCGAGTTCAATTTCTGCATCGCCCGGCAACAGCATGATGCTTTCACCAACCTGCGTCTTTGTGGGATGTGTTTCGTCATTACCACTTTCAAGGAAGCCTTCGGGAGCGGTAGCTGTTAAATCATCCAGATTACCGTTGGTATCAGTATCTGTTGTTCCTTTCAATTCCAATTCTTGATCAGCTGTTGCTGCGGCGCTGGTTGCTGTTTGGGCATCAAGATCAATCGTAATTTCACTGGTCTTTACATTCTTAACTTTGATGCCGGTGATAAATACGGCGGTAGATTTGTTTTGGTCTTCTTCATCATTAGGAAGGTTGGCAGGACTTAAATTCTCAGTCCAGCTTGCTCCATTGTAAGAGAATCTGGCGGCACTTGCCTGTCCTGCTATCACATTAAATTGCAGGCGGGTCAGCAAGTGATTGAATTGCAGGATGGGCTGTATGCCTCTGCGGGCTGTCCAAGCGCTGAATGCTCTGTCTGCTACCAATGCTTGGTCTTCCACGGTTATATCGCCCCAGATGTCGGCATAGGTTGCCTCTTCGACTGTTTTAGTCTTGGCGGCCATCAAGTCCTCCGTACCGGTAATGGTAATGCCTGTCACGGTTTTGTCTGCTACATTGAACGTACTTCCTTCAATGTTGTCAATGTGGTAGCCATAGAAAGAATATTTACCTGTAGAGGGATAATATCTGGCTTTTATATCTCCTGCACCATCTAAAATCTTAATAGTATTGTCATCATCAGTTGTGGTTTGTGTGGGAGCTTGGAAAGTCAAAGTCGCATTGTCAAAGATAGTACCCTCATCATCTGCTGCTTCTTTGATAGGATCTTCACTCTCATCCAGCATCACTACATGGAGTGTTTGTCCTTTCCATAAATTTTGTTCTGCATCCGTAGAACCTACGGTACCCATACCTCTGGTGGTAACCATTGCCTGCGGGGCGCTCAGTCCCAGTTCGATGGCCACGGCCTGTTCGTCGTCAATCGGTGTAGTCCCGGGATTGTCCACTACGTCATCGTTCGAGCAGCTGCTCATCACTGCGAGAGCCATGGCTGCAAAATACAAATGTTTCTTCATAACACATAAGTTTTTAGAAAGTTAATGAATAAAGTTTGTTTTGGTTTGTTTCTTTCTTCCGTTGCGCGGACTCAGAACCCCTCGTCCGGTTCCACGTCCACAAAGCCGCCGTCGTTCCACGGGGTGATAACCACGTCTACCTTGATTTCCTCCAAGCCGTAGACCGCGATGCGGAGGGTGTATTGCGTGCCGGCCTTGAAGCCGCCCGCCACGGCGATGTCATACTCCGTGGTGTAGGTGGCGTCCGGGCGTCCGTCGTTGAAGTGCTGCTTCAGCTCCAGCGTGAGGCGGTAGCTGTCGTCGGGCACCACCAGCATGCCGCTTTCACCCAGGTCGACGGGATGGCGGTCGTACACGTAGTCGTAGGCCAGGTCTTCGGGCGTGGTGGCTATCAGGAACGAATCCTCGGGCAGGGGTAATCCTGTGGTGTCGCACAGCACGAAGTCCTTGCGGGCCCGGTCTTCCGGAAACTCCAGCCCCACCTGCGTGGTGTCCTTGGCCGCTACGATGAACGTGCCGCTACACCGCGAGTTCACCTTGACCGACTGGATGTAGATGGACTCCTCCGTATTGCCGGGGAAGGCCTGGAACTTCAGGCGCGTCAGGTAGTGTTGCATCTGCAGCACGGGGTGGAAGTTACGGTGGGCTGTATAGGTGCTGTAGAGGTATTTCCGTACGTTTTCACGCTCCGTTTCGTCGGTCAGGTTCTCGATGTTGTTCAGTTGCTCCTGGGTGGGCCGGGCCACGGCTCCCAGCACGTCCTGCGTACCGTCTATCTCGAGGTCGAAGCGGATGTCGTCCGTGCCGCGGACGAAGTTGCTCACTACGGCGTCGTCGATGTGGTAGGCGAAGAAATTGAACGGGTTAATCTGTGCCAGCGAGCTGTAGTAGAGCTGATCTGTCTCGTCGGTCCACGTAAAGAAAGAGCCGCCCTCGTATTCCGTCAGTTTGGCCATGCAACCGTGATTAAGGTCGGGGGTGCTCTGCGTACTTCCGTCCACCAGGCAGATTTCCGAGTCCTCCTGGCGGGTAGTGGCAAAGGTCATGCCTTCGGGATTGTCCGAGCGGAAGGCGTAGACGTAGAAGCGGGCGTTGGTCCAGTTGCGTTTGCCCAACTCCGTGCCGGCCTCGAATGGTCCTTGTCCGCGGGTCAGGACGCTGTAGCTGGGATCTGTGAAGGCTATCATGATAGGCACCTCCTCTGTTTCCGGCCACTGGGGCGTATCCGGGTCTTCCGGCGTGTTTATGGGCATTTCTTCTCCCGTATACAGATTGCCGCACCCGCAGAAACACAGCATGGCGGGGAGCAGGAGCAGTAAATAAAAATATGTCTTTCTATATCTTCTCATACATCTACATCTATATTAATGTTGCTGTCAAACCAGGTATCAAAGTTACTGTCGTCTTGATTTACGATGTGATTGGCGTCAATGACCAGTTCGCCGCTCAGGATGATTTCTACCGGATCCGTTTGTTTCATATACGTCCGCCCGTCTTCCCGTTTCTCGGTCAGGTCGGCGTCGAGCAGGTCTTGTCGCGGGTTGTTGCCCGCATGGAAAATCCGCTTCTTGTCGCCCGAACGGGCATAGATGGCCACCTGCAGGATGCCGGGTCCGTTGAGATAACTGGCTACAGGGCTGGGAATGATGCCCAGGGCATGAAACGTGGCCGTACACGTCAGCAGGTCTGCCTCTGTCTGTTCGATGGTGGGCCGGAAGATGATGCGGTAGAGGTTGGCCGTGTCCAGGTAGGCGTCGGCAATGTTCATCCGTCCACATACGCCTGACATTTCGGCTATCAGGCTGTCTACGGCCACATCTCCCCTTGTCCGTATGTTGAACTTGATGGTGATGGCCTGGCTGATAGGGTAGGGAGACAGGTGCAGTGTTTCCGTCTGTCCCGTTGTGATGCGGATACCCTGTTCCAGGGCGTAGAACACACGTCCGATGTTCGGCACATAGCGGTAGCCCGGGTTGAAGTCGGGTAGATTGACCCCCTTCAGTTCAGGTAATTCTTCGCGGGGGGTTTCTTCCAGTCTGAGGAACAGGGTGTCGGCTTCGGCCTGAGGTTCGGTGAGGAAGGTTTCCAGGTTGTCGATGCTCACTCCATTGTAGTCGTTGATGCAGATCAGGGTGTATTCCCCCCCTCTCAGCTTGAACGGCACTACCGCTTCTGTACTGTCTTCCTGCAGTTCGGTGGTTGTCACTTCTCCCGTTTCGGTGTCGACCACGCCGTTGATGCGCCAGGTGTTGGGCTTGCGGGCGGCAAACAGGTTCATGTGTGCCGGTTTGTCGGCCTCTTCTTCTCCCCAGTCGTAATCGACGATGATCGATGCCGCATGCGGATGCTCGGTTTCCGGACACAAGTCGACCGTCGTGCAGGCCGTCAGGCTCCACAGGCCGATGCAGCAGAGGATGCTATGCAGCCATTGCTTCTTCATGCGACACCTCCTTTCCGTCTTCTGTCGGGGTAGAAAGCGGCCTCTACGTCGGTTTGCCCATTTTTTTCTTCTTGTGGCGTTTCTTCCATCGGAACATCTTCCGCTTGCTTTTGTCTCAGCTTTTCGGCTTCCTCCTGTTTCTCCTTATATTCTTTCAGGGCTTTGCGGATAGCTTTCTCCTGATCCTTGGTCAGGGGAGTACTGTCGGTAGGATGGATGCCGAGCGAGTCCATCATCTGTTGGCGCAAGGCTTCCTGTTCCTTTTCCAGTTTCTTTTCCAGGGCTTCCCGTTGCATCTTCTGCCATTCTTCCTGTTCTTCCCGGCTGAGCAGGCTGTCGGGCACGGCTTGTCCCTGTTTGCTGTAGACGGTCTGGATGGAGTCGATGCGGGCACGCATCTGGTTTATCTTCTCGTTCAGTCTGGCCCGTTTTTCGTTGATGCGGTCGATGCGTCGGGTGATGGATTGCTTATATTTGTCTTTGACCGATACAAAGCGGTAAACGAAGGCGATACGCAGGTCGGTGATGACCGGGAAGGGAACCAGATGTCCGCCTTTGCATTTGTCGGCGATGCGGGGATAACAGTCGCTCTCGGCATCGTATTCGAAGATGTCGTAACGGGTGTAGAGCAGTCCGAAGCTGCCTCCCATCTCCAGGTCTATGTAGTTCTGCCGATAGCCATACAGCGGAGCGGTAAAGCCCAGGCTGATGCCGGCTCCCACGGCTTTGCCCTGGATGCCTCGTTTGCTGATTTTGAAGCTATAGCTGGCGGCGTTGGCGTAGACACCCCAATAATAGGCGCGCCATGTGCGCGGATTCTTTCGTTTGGTGGTGAATACGTTGAAGTTCAGTTTGTCCCAGAGGCTGGGATTTTCCGCCAGTGCCAATGCGTTTCTTTGCCGGGTACGGAAATATTGTCTCCATTCGATACGTCCGTCAAAGAGGTTGAGTATCAGGGATGGATTGTATTTTTGCGAGGTTTCCCAGTTCCATTTTACGTTGGCGCTGAGGGTGCGTTTGGTGCGGACGCTGTTTCCCAAATCAAACTCCACACCAAGATTGGGTACCGTCAATAGCCAGTCCACCGCGTTTGTCTTGAAGCCCCAACGTTCCTTGAAAGTCAGACTCTCGTCTTCAGCCTGCTTCTTCTGTGTCGTCTGTTGGGCGTACGTGTCATTTAAGGCCATTAAAAGTATCATGCATACCCATCCTATCTTGATAGGATAAAGGATTTCCGCTATCTTTTTATTTCCTGCGAAAGGATGCACTTTTCTTGTTTTTATTTGTTCAATTCAGCATGTTTGACAGAATTGGAATTCAAAGTTAGGAAAAAATACTGTTAAGGCAATAAAAATTAATACAATTATGATTTTATGAAACGTTTTTTAACACGTTCACTTACCTAAGGGGATGAACAAATGTCGGGGAAAGGGAAAGAGGAGAGGTGTCTACGTACCTCTTTGGCGGCAGATTTGTGGCGGGAAAAAATGAATGAGTTGGGGGAATGGCCCGTCACGCTTTCGGGCGCAGCCGGGCCAGGTAGTCGTAGTGCTTGCCCTCCTTGACGAGTTCGGCCGCAAAGCCGTTCTGTGCGGCATAGAGGGAAAGGGTCTGGAAGTCGATGTAGAGCCAGTCGAACGGGTCGCCTTCCACTTGCTTGTATTGCATCCGGAAGTCCACTTCGCCGTAATAGTCGCCTGCGATGTCGATGACGAAACTGCCGTCCTCGTCTTCGTACAGGTAGCGCAGGTCGCTGGAGTCCATCAGGATGCTGCCACCCGGGCGGAGCAGCTGTTTGGCCTTGCGGAAGAAGGCGGGCAGGTTCTCCAGGCGGCCGATGATGCCGGAACCGTTCATCAGCATGAGGAGGGTGTCGTAGGCCCCGCAGAAGCTGTCGCTGAAGAGGTTGGCCTGCACGGCTTGCCCCACTCCCCGCCGGCGCATGGCTTCCACCGAGAGCGGGGAGATGTCGATGGCTTCCACTTCCTTGCCTGCCGCCTGCAGGGCCAGGCTGTGGCAACCGCTTCCGGCTCCCACGTCGAGGATGCGGCCGGAGGCCAGTTGCAGGGCGGTGCGTTCCAGCGGAGACATCTGCTTCTCGGTGCGGAACAGGGTGCGGACGGGTATCTCGTCCTCGTCAAACTGGGAGGAGAACACACGCAGCTTGTCGGCTTTCCCGTGCTCCAGGTAGTCGAGGATGGCGGCCCCCATGGGGTCTTTGTCGGCTGTCAGCAGGTCGGTCTGTATCATTTCTTATGTCGGTTGGCCCGCTTGCGGCGGATTTCAGCTTTCATTTTGGCAGCTCCCGAGTTGTGGAGGCCGGTGATGTAGGTTTTCTTCTTGGCTTTGGTCTTCACTTTGGCTTCGCCTTTCGGCTTTTCTTTCTTGCCCTTGAAAACGATGCCGCCCATCATGGCGTCTTCTATGCTCATAGGTCTGGATGTTTGGAGGTGAAAAATAAAGTTATCGGGCGGGGAGGATTTCTATCCAGTAGTCGTCCGGGTCGTTGATGAAGTAGAGGCCCATGGCGGTGTTCTCGAAGCACACCCAGCCGTTCTCCTTGTGGTATTGACGGATGGCGTCGTAGTCGCCGCTGACGCGGAAGCACAGGTGGCTTTCGTTCTCGCCCAGTTCGTAGGGCTGGGTATGGTCTTTCAGATAAGTGAGCTCCAGCAGGAAGGGGCTGCATCCGTCGGTCAGGTAGACGAGGGTGAACGAGCCGTCGGCAGCTTCCTTGCGGTGGTCTTCCTTCAGCCCCAGGGCTTTTTCGTAGAACGCGATGCTGCGTTCGAGGTTGGTGACGTTGATGTTGAAATGGTCGAATTTGCTTTTGATTTCCATAATTGTTCTAAATAAGGGTTTGTCAGGTACATGGAACCACAGATTACGCGGATTTTCACAGATGATAAATTAATGAACAAGTAAAACAATCTGTGAAAATCCGTGTAATCTGTGGTGTTTCATATCTCCTTTGGGTTTATTTCATCTGTGCCTTCACGATTTCGCCGATGTACATGCGGGGCTGGCCTTCCAGCGGTTCCTGCGAGGGCAGTTTCTTGCATTCCAGTACGACGGTGGGTTCCTGCTGTCCGTTGGGGTAGAAACGGACGGTATAGGTCTCAGCCCGGTCGAGCAGTTCGTGAGCCTGGTCGGGCGAGAGGAAGGTGTAGATGACGGCCTTGCCCGACATCTTGCCCAGCGAGCCTCCGGCGTTGGCGGTCATCATGGTTTGGTTGAAGGCATCGGTACCAATGACAATCACCAGTTTGCCGGCTCCGATCTGGATGGCGTCGGCGGGCACCTGGTCGGGAGCCACTTCCTTGTAGGCCGTCTGCTGGGGAGCAGGGGCGGCAGGCTGCTGCTGTACTTCGGCCGCAGTGGCGGGAGCTTCGGCCGGAACTTCGACGACTTGCTTCTTGGCTTCGATGACCGTCGGGCCGGCGTTGACGATGGCTTTGCTTTCTGTCTTTTCTTCGTCCTTGCCGTCATCCTCGTTGTCGCTCTTCACCGTAATCTGGTCGATGCTGGCGGCACTCAGGGCTTCGGTCACTTCCGTGCAGAGGGCGTCGGCAAAGTCTACCGTCTTTCTGCGCCATTTGGCCAGTCCCAATACCAGCTTGGTCTGGCTTTTGTTCAGGGCATATTTGTCGGTAATCCATTCCTCGGCTACATATTTCTCCTGGTCGCGGCCTTCGCGGTAGGTGTAGCGTATCTTTTCGATGCGGAACTCGCATTTCTCGGGCTGGCAGAAAGCGCTGAGCTGGTAGGTGATGCGGGTACGGTCCAGCGAGAGGGCGCTGGAGGCGAATACGATCCACTCTTCGCCCATGCCGACTATCTGCCCCTTTTCCTTGTTGGTATAGACGACGCGGCTGGTTTCGTTCTGATTCTTCTTCAGGCGGAGCTCCATCCACTTCTTCATGCGTTCGAAGATTTCATCCTGCGACATGCCGGGGATGCTGAATTCCTTGCTGAAGACCACTTTGCCGTCTTCTTCGGGAACGGCTCCGGCCAGATACTTGCTGTCGTCGCGCTTCTGGGCCTGGAGCACGGCGGGCAGGCACAGGCAGAAGAGTACGAACAGGATTTGTGTCATTCTTTTCATTGTGTACATATATTTTTAGTTAGATGTCAAAACGTTGGCCCCGCCGGTCGATGGCGAGGAAGCGGCAGCCGTTAGCTTCGGCCTGGGCACGGAAGGCGTTGCCGCCTTCGTAGTCTTCGCTGAAGTGCATGGGGACAAAGATGTGGGTCTTGATCCGTTCGACGAACTGCAGGGGGCCGCGCATGTAGTCACGACCCATCCGGCGGTCTACGGGGAAGAGGGCGACGTCGACGGCAGGGGCGACTTGCTGCAGGTCGCGGACTTCGGCCAGAAAGTCGCCTTCGGCCTTGCGGATTTCCTGCGGGGTGGACTCTTCGCTCCAGTGCCAGTTGTTGAGGTCGCCGGCATGGAAGAGGCGGATGCCCTGCAGGTCGAGGAGGAAGGACACTCCTACGTCGGTAGAGCCGAAGGCCTGGATGCGGAGGAGGTCGTCTTCGTAGACACCACCTTTGTTTATATAGAAGGCATCGTCGGCCGAGGCGCGGCGGTGCTTCAGGATGTCTTTGGAGAAGATGTAGCGGATGTCAGGCCGCTGGTCGCGCCAGCGGAGCACTTCGGGGTTGAAGTGGTCCGGGTGGAAATGGGAGGAGAGGACGTAGAGTGCGCCCGGCCGTTCCAACAGATGATCGCGGACCAAGCCTTGCCCCGGCTCGTCCGACGAGTCTTTCCAATAGTCGATGAGGACGGTCACTTCATCCGCTTCGATGGCGAAGCCGCTGTGGTATATGTAGTCCAGTTTCATGCTTTCTTCTTCGTTGCGATTGCAATATTACGAAAAAGTGGGCGAAACTCCGCTGCGGGTCGTATATTTTATTGATTTTTTTGAAAGCATGGGAAGAGGCAAAGCTGTATCGGATAAGAGGGGCTATGTTAACTCTCCTCCTTCCGGAAGGAGGAGAGTTTTTCAGATACTTTTGTCTGGATACGCCTTCACTGCCGTACGCCTCAGAGCTTCACCTCGTTTTCCAGCGCCTTGCCCTGCGTGAAGTCCCTGACGTTCTGCAGGGTGGTGGTGGCGATGTTGCTCAGCGCCTCCTGCGTGAAGTAGGCCTGGTGGGAGGTGACGATGACGTTGTTGAACGACAGCAGGCGGGCCAGCGTGTCGTCGTCGATGATCTTGTCCGAGCGGTCTTCGTAGAAGTACTGGCTCTCTTCCTCGTAGACGTCCAGTCCGGCCGAGCCTATCTTCTTGTTCTTCAGCCCTTCGATGAGGGCGTTGGTGTGGATCAGCTGTCCGCGGCCGGTGTTGATGATCATCACGCCGTCCTTCATCTTGCTGATGGAGTAGTCGTTGATGAGGTACTTCGTCTGCTCCGTCAGCGGGCAGTGCAGGGAGATGATGTCCGAGCTGTGGTAGAGCTCGTCGAGCGTGGTGTAGACCACCTGGTTCTCGCGGGCGAAGTTGTAGTCGGGATAGAGGTCGTAGGCCAGGATGTTCATGCCGAAGCCGCGCAGGATGCTGATGAGCTTCTTGGCAATCTTGCCCGTGCCGATGATGCCGGCCGTCTTGCCGTGCATGTCGAAGCCCAGCAGGCCGTGCAGGGAGAAGTTCCCCTCGCGTGTGCGCCATGCGGCACGATGTATCTTGCGGTTGAGCGAGAGCATCAGGGCTACGGTGTATTCGGCCACGGCGTAGGGCGAGTAGGCGGGTACGCGCACCACGGTGATGCCACACTCGGCGGCGGCCTTGAGGTCGACGTTGTTGTAGCCCGCGCAGCGCAGGGCCAGCAGCTTGACGCCGTTCCGGGCCATGAGGTGGAGGACTTCGGCGTTGGCCGTGTCGTTCACGAAGATGCACACCACGTCCACGCCTTGCGTCAGTATGACGTTGTTCTTGTTCAAGTGTCCCTTGTAGAAGCGGAGTTCGAAGCCGAAATCCTGGTTCTTTTCGTTGAAGGAAGCCTCGTCATAGGGCTTCGAACCGAAGAATGCGATGGTTGTTGCCATGGTTCATTGAGTTTTAGTTGGGTTGATTTCTGTTCTTTGTTATACAATAACAAACCTTGTACCGAAAATGTTTGCAGAAGAACGATTGAATACAGATGAATGACAAAAAGATAGCAATCGGCCGTTTTTGCTGACAGCGGCTTCGGACGAAAACGGCCGGATAGAGCGGAAAAAGGGGAAAACAGCCGCTCAAAACCCGTCGAAAAGCCGCTTTGGACAGGGCAAACTGCCGCTTTTCCCTCGTCGAATCGTATGTTTTCTGCGGGGAAAAGCATTGTTTTCTCTCGTTAAGTCGTATGTTTCGTGTGGGAAAAGGGTCGGTTTTGGCTGGAAAAGCTGTCACTTCCGCTTCGCGACCTCGTTTTTTCACTCTTTCCCCTTCTATTTCAAATGTAAGGATTTTGCTATCCGATTGTGCATCAGATGATAACGTGCTTCCTGCTTCGTTCTTTCGGACCGGCTCGTCCTTCGGGCCGAAAGAAGCGATTCTCAGGCGACAGGAAAAGCAAAGTGTCACTCTCTGACAGAATGTCAAGGCTGCTGGAAAGCGGATGCAGAGGGGGAAACGAATGCTTCCGTCTTTCCGTTTGTTTCATCGGAAACAGTTATGTCTTTCAATTATCGGGAGGCGTTTTCGTTGGAAATTTGCACAAAGCTATTGTCGGTGTGCAATTTTATTGTACCTTTGCGCCCGAAATCAATAAAAAAACGAAGAGATGAGAAAAAACTTGTTCATCAACATAGCGCTGCTGATGGTTTCTATCCCAACTTTCGCAGGGGGTTTCCTGACTAACACTAATCAGAATGTTTTGTTTCTGCGCATGCTGGCGCGCGACGCTTCGACCCGCATCGACGCCGTCTACTCCAATCCTGCCGGATTGGCCTTCATCGAGGGCGGCGACGGTCTGCATCTGTCACTGAACATCCAGAGCGCCTATCAGACGCGCCAGATAACGTCCACCTTCGCACCCTTTGCCTACGGTGTGCAGAATGGCGGCAATGCCACCAAGCTGTTCAAGGGTGAAGCTTCGGCTCCAGTCATCCCCAGCTTCCAGGCGGCCTACAAGAACGGCGACTGGGTGTTCTCGGGCAGCTTTGCCGTGACGGGCGGTGGCGGTAAGGCAACGTTCAACAGTGGCCTGGCCTCGTTCGAGTCCATCATCTCCATGCTCCCCGTCTTCGGTCAGAGCCTGGGCATCAACCGCTACAACGTGGATAGCTACATGGAGGGCAGCCAGTTCTTCTACGGCGTGCAGCTGGGCGTCACCTACAAAATCAACGAGCACTTCTCGGCCTTCGTGGGCGGGCGCATGAACTACGTGAGCAATAACTATACGGGCTACCTGCGCGACATCCAGATCAATATGCCGGGTACGGAGAATATGGTGCCGGCCTCGGATGCCTTCAAGGCCATGGCAGGCATGGTGGCCGACGAAACCCAGAAAGCCCTGCTCGCCAAGCTGGCCGACGCAACCGCCGACAAGGAGCTGGACTGCGACCAGAAGGGCTGGGGACTGACGCCCATCATCGGCCTCGACTTCAATTACAAGAAACTGAACGTCGGCGTGAAGTATGAGTTCAACACCAACCTGAATGTGGAGAACGACACGCGCATCAACACCACCGGCTTCCCTGCCTACGACCACGGCATCAACACGCCGAACGACATCCCCGGCCTGCTCACCGTCGGTGTGTCCTACGACCTGTTGCCAACGCTCCGTGCTTCTGTGGGCTATCACCACTTCTTCGACAAGCAGGCCGATATGGCCAACGGCAAGCAGAAGTTGCTTTCGGCCGGTACGAACGAATACCTGGCCGGCATCGAGTGGGATGTGCACAAGCGCATACAGATCAGCGGTGGTATGCAGCGCACGAAGTACGGCCTGACGGACGACTACATGGAAGACATCAGCTTCGTCACCAGTTCCTGGTCGTTCGGCTTCGGCGCGGGCATCAAGCTGGCCAAGAACTTGAACCTCAACATCGCCTACTTCTGGACCAACTACGAAGACTATACCCGCAACAGCAGCGACTACAACAACATGGCTCAGAAGCTGCAGAACATCGGCCTGCCCGAGTCCGTGGCTTCCCAGCTGCCCAAGCTGGCCGGTACCGACGTGTTCACCCGCACGAACAAGGTCTTCGGCGTGGGCATCGACTATAAGTTCTGACATTCTTTTCCCCTTTTTTGTATTTACTCAGAGAGGCTGCCGACGCTTGTCGGCAGTCTTTTTTCTGCTTCCGCCTGTTGTCTGTTTGCTTGGAAAAGTCTATCTTTGCACCCGATTTCAAAAGGAAATGCCGCCTGAGGCGGCCGTGTATTCTAGGACAACCACGTAAAAAACAGGAGTATGAAGCAAAAAGTATCCGTATCTTTTATGCTGATGGGCATTGTGTTCAACGTATGCCTCATCGCAGCCAATCTTCTCGAAACCAAGGTCATCCAGCTGGGCAGCCTCACCGTTACTGCCGGATTGCTGGTCTTTCCCATATCCTACATCATCAACGACTGCATTGCCGAAGTCTGGGGCTTCCGCAAGGCGAGGCTCATCATCTGGAGCGGCTTTGTGATGAACTTCTTCGTCGTCACGTTGGGACTGATAGCCGTGTCGCTGCCTGCCGCTCCGTTTTGGGAGGGCGAGGAGCACTTCAACTTCGTCTTCGGCATGGCGCCGCGCATCGTGGCGGCCAGTCTGATGGCTTTTCTGGTCGGTTCCTTTCTGAATGCGTATGTGATGAGCCGCATGAAGATAGCCAGCCGCGGGCGGAACTTCTCCGTGCGTGCCATTTGGTCTACCGTTGTGGGCGAGACGGCCGATTCGCTCATCTTTTTCCCCGTGGCTTTCGGAGGTGTCATTGCCTGGCGTGAGCTGGTGGTGATGATGGGCTTGCAGATTTTGCTGAAGTCGGCCTACGAGGTGGTCATCCTGCCCGTCACCATCCGCGTGGTGAAGGCCGTGAAGCGCATCGACGGCAGCGATGTCTACGACGAGGGCATCTCCTACAAGGTGTGGAAGGTGAAGGAACTCTGAGTGTTCCTATCTGGGTAAATCTGCGTGATCGTGGCTGTTTTTCTTAAGAATATATTCTAAAATAATTATTGTATATGAACCGTGATACTGCTTTGGTTGTGTTCAGCGGAGGACAGGACTCAACCACCTGCCTTTTCTGGGCCAAACGTGAATTCAAGAAAGTAGTTGCCCTGAGCTTCCTTTACGGGCAGAAACATCAGAAGGAAGTGGAACTGGCGCGACAGATTGCCGCAAAGGCCGATGTCGGTTTCGATGTCATGGATGTGTCGTTCATCGGGAAGCTGGGCCACAATTCGCTGACCGACACGACGATGGTGATGGACCAGGTGAAGCCGGCCGACTCCTTCCCGAATACCTTTGTGCCGGGCCGCAACCTGTTCTTTCTGAGCATTGCCGCCGTCTATGCCCGCGAGCGGGGCATCAACCACCTGGTGACAGGTGTGTCGCAAACCGACTTCAGCGGTTATCCCGACTGCCGCGACGCCTTCATCAAGTCGCTCAACGTGACGCTCAACCTGGCTATGGACGAGCAGTTCGTCATCCACACCCCGTTGATGTGGATTGACAAGGCCGAGACCTGGGCGCTGGCCGACGAGCTGGGTGTGCTCGACCTGGTGCGCCACGAGACGCTGACCTGCTACAACGGCATCCCCGGCGACGGCTGCGGACACTGTCCCGCCTGCAAGCTGCGCCGCGAGGGGCTGGAGAAGTATCTGGCAAATAAAAACATGTACCTCAAAAAGAAACCTCTTTAAACCATCCGAACCATGACCGAACTGAAAGACCAGCTGACTCTGCTGGGCCGCAAGACCGAGTACAAGCAAGACTATGCTCCCGAAGTGCTGGAAGCCTTCGACAACAGACATCCCGAGAACGATTACTGGGTGCGTTTCAACTGCCCCGAGTTCACCAGCCTGTGCCCCATCACCGGCCAGCCTGACTTTGCCGAGATACGCATCTCCTACATCCCCGACGTGAAGATGGTGGAGAGCAAGAGCCTCAAGCTCTACCTCTTCAGTTTCCGCAACCACGGTGCTTTCCATGAGGACTGCGTGAACATCATCATGAAGGACCTCATCCGCCTGATGAATCCCAAGTACATCGAGGTGACAGGATATTTCACCCCTCGCGGCGGCATCTCCATCTATCCGTATGCCAACTACGGCCGTCCCGGTACCAAATACGAGCGCATGGCCGAGCAGCGGCTGATGAGCCGGGAATAGTCTCCGCACCGACTGCCTGCCGCTCTCTCAGAGGGCGGCGGCAAGTTTGCGGACATTCGCCAGTCTCTCCAGAAAAGACTTGTTCGATTTGGCCTTTTGCATGTCGTAGTCGGCCTGTAGTCTGATCCAAATCTCTGCGTCAATGCCCAGTGCTGCTTCAAACAATAACGCATATTCGGTAGAAACAGAACGTTTTCCGTTCAGTATCTCGTTGAGTAATGTAGGTGAGATACCCATCTGTGCAGCAAGTTTCCGTTGGGACAGACCTCGATATTCTATTTCGTCCTTGATCATCTCGCCGGGATGAATGAGTTCCGATGAGGTCAGATTGTTAGCAATCATTTTGGGGTCAATGCCTTTCAGGGTTATCATATCGTTATTATTTATAATGGTTGGACAAATCTAATATATTGCATACGGTGATTATGGGCTCTTCTATGGTTTCGCGGACGGTAAATTCTATTCGATACTTATTATTCACGCGAATGGAAGAAATTCCTTCTTTATCTCCTTTCAGCAATTCATAATTCAAAGAGTTGATGGCTGCCAGCTTTTCAATGCTGGGAGCTGCTCTAAGATACTTGATACACTTTTGGTATCTCCTCACAATATCGGGCTGATAGCGATGTTTCTTGTCGCTGGTCGTCCCTTTTTCGTATAGTTCCTGCAAATAGGTTTCTTCAAATGTGACAGTCATGGCATTTCCTATTGTGCCTGCAAATGTATGGAATAATCCGTTTATTCACAAATAAGTGAACATATATTTGGCGGAATAATACAAAAAATGCCCTCCGCTGGCGGAGGGCATTCCCAAGTAAATCTATGGTCGGTGCAGGTTACCTGATGCGTCGGTAGCCGTATACGGCCAGGTCGCCGAGCTCTTCCTCGATGCGGAGCAGCTGGTTGTACTTGGCCATGCGGTCCGAACGGCTCAGGGAGCCGGTCTTTATCTGCCCGCTGTTCGTGGCTACGGCAATGTCGGCGATGGTAGCATCTTCCGTCTCGCCCGAGCGGTGGGAGGTGACGGTGGTGTAGCCGTGGCGGTGGGCCATCTCGATGGCATCGAGCGTTTCGCTCAGCGAGCCGATTTGGTTCACTTTGATGAGGATGGAGTTGGCACAGCCCATTTCAATGCCTTTGCGCAGAAATTCCACATTGGTCACGAAGAGGTCGTCACCCACCAGCTGGCAGCGGTGTCCGATGCGCTCGGTCAGTCGTTTCCAGCCTTCCCAGTCGTTCTCGCTCATACCGTCCTCAATGGAGTCGATGGGATACTTGTCGATAAGTTCCTCCAGGTAGGCTATCTGTTCGTCGGCGGTGCGTTTCTTGCCTTTGGCGCCTTCGAAGATGGTGTAGTCATATACGCCATCTTTATAGAACTCGCTGGAGGCGCAGTCCATGCCAATCTTTACATCCCGTCCCGGTTCGTAGCCGGCAGCACGGATGGCGGCCATGATGCTGTCCAGTGCGTCTTCCGTACCCTCCAGTGCGGGGGCAAAACCTCCCTCATCGCCTACGGCGGTGCTGAGGCCGCGGTCGTGGAGCACCTTCTTCAAGGCATGGAATACTTCGGCGCCCATGCGCAGGCCTTCACGGAAGGAGGGGGCACCTACGGGACGTATCATGAACTCCTGGAAGGCAATGGGCGCATCGCTGTGCGAGCCGCCGTTGATGATGTTCATCATGGGCACGGGCATCACGTACGTGTTCACACCGCCTATATACCTATATAAAGGAATGTCGAGCGCACAGGCGGCTGCCTTGGCCACGGCAAGCGACACGCCGAGGATGGCATTGGCACCCAGACGCGATTTGGTGGGCGTGCCGTCCAGTTGGAGCATCTTGTGGTCGATGGTCCGCTGTTCCAGTGCCGATAGGCCGATGAGGGCAGGGGCTATGATCTGATTCACATTCTCTACGGCTTTCAGCGTTCCCTTGCCGCCATAGCGGTGCTTGTCGCCGTCGCGCAGCTCCAGAGCCTCGTGTTCGCCAGTCGATGCGCCCGAAGGCACGGCGGCACGGCCCATGGCGCCGCATTCCAGCATTACGTCTACTTCTACAGTGGGGTTGCCGCGCGAGTCGAGTATCTCGCGGGCGGTGATTTTTTCTATTCTCATACTTTCCTTGTTTTGATGGTTTATTGTTCTGATGTTTCTTTTCAGATAACATTTTTCGGTGGCACAAAGTTCGGCGAAAGGACGTTTCTGTGCAATACCTACAATCGAGTATTTGGATGTGTGGGAAATACCAAAAACAGGCGATTGTGGGAAAAGTGATTTCTGCGGAACTTTGCAGCCGGAAATCAAGAGCAGAAAGAGATTGAAAACAACTACATTTACTTTATGGATGGCAGGTCTGATGTGCCTGCTGGGAATATCGGTGCTCCGGGCACAGGGGTCTCATGGCAGAAGACACGATGCAGGGAATCGTTGCCTCGTATCAGGTAAAATCACTTCTACGGAACAGGAAACGGTTGATTTCGCCACCGTCTATCTGAAGGGAACGTCCTATGGCGGCGCGACCGACGGTGAGGGACGCTTCCGCATCCATGCCCCCGCAGGCAAGTATACGTTGGTCGTTTCGGCCGTGGGCTACAAGACGGTGGAACGGCCTCTCACCTTGGATAAGGACGGTGCGCACGGTGTGGACATCACCATCACTCCCGACGTACAGCAACTGGAAGAGGTGACGGTCGTCTCTACGGGTGTGAGCCGTGTCAAACGTTCGGCCTTCAACGCCGTGGCGGTAGACACCCGCGAACTGCAGAATACCACCAAGAACCTGAGCGAGGCCTTGGCCAAGGCTCCGGGCATGAAGCTTCGCGAGTCGGGCGGGGTGGGTTCGGATATGCAGGTGATGATGGACGGATTCAGCGGCAAGCACGTCAAGGTGTTCATCGACGGCATCCCGCAGGAGGGCACAGGCAGCTCGTTCGGTCTGAACAACATCCCCGTGGGCTTTGCCGAACGCATTGAAGTATATAAAGGTGTGGTGCCCGTAGGTTTCGGTACCGATGCCATCGGCGGTGTCATCAACATCGTGACAAAAAAACAGCGCCGCCGCTGGTTTGCGGACGCTTCCTATTCCTACGGTTCGTTCAACACGCACAAGTCCAACGTTCGCTTCGGGCAGACCTTCCGCAATGGATTTACCTACGAGGTGAATGCCTTCCAGAACTATTCGGACAACGATTACCACGTCGACGCTCCTGTGCTGAACTTCGAGACAGGCAGCTTCAACGAGAAGGAGCTGGTACGCGTCCGCCGCTTCAACGACACGTATCACAACGAGGCCGTCGTCGCCAAGGCGGGCTTTGTGGACAAGCCGTGGGCCGACCGCCTGATGGTGGGCTTCATCTGGTCGCACATGTACAAGGACATACAGACGGGTGTCCGCCAGAAGACCGTCTTCGGCGAGAAGCATCGTTACGGCCATTCGCTCATCCCTTCGGTGGAGTACAGCAAGCGTAATCTGTTGTTGAAGGGACTCGACCTGACGTTGTCTGCCAACTATAACCGCAACGCCACCACCAATGTGGATACGGCCCACTACAAATACAACTGGCTGGGCGAACGCTACCCGCTGAACACGCCCGGCGAACAGTCGCGCCAGTACAGTCGTGCCGACAACGACAACTGGAACGCCACGGCCACGCTGAACTATCGCCTGGCCCGCATACATACGTTCACCCTGAACCACGTGCTCAGCACTTTCCACCGTGACAACACGTCGCTGCTGGCTGCCGAGGCACAGACCGACCCCATTGCCAAAGAAACGCGCAAGAACATCACCGGCCTCTCTTACCGCCTGATGCCGACCGATCGCTGGAACCTCTCCGCTTTTGGCAAGTACTACCGCCAGTATGTGGCCGGCCCCATGGCCGAAGACGACACCGGCAGCAACTATGTGCGCACCGACCGGACGGTCAGCTCCTGGGGCTATGGTGCGGCCGGCACTTACTTCGTGCTCGACGGTCTGCAGGCCAAGCTGTCTTACGAGCGTGCCTACCGCCTGCCTACCATCGAAGAGATGTTCGGCGACGAGGACCTGGAGAGCGGGCAGATCAGTCTGCGCCCCGAGAGCAGCCACAACGTGAACTTCAGTCTGAGTTACAGCAAGACCTGGGGCCGCCACTCCGTCTACGTGGAGGGCGGGCTGGTGTACCGCGACACGCACGACTACATCCAGCGCAACGTGCAGGACCTGAGCGGCGGCAAGGAGAACGCCACCTACATCAACTACGGGAACGTGCTGACCAAGGGCTACAACCTCTCTGCCCGCTACAGCTTGGGACGCTGGCTCAGCCTGGGCGGCAACTTCACCCAGATGGACGTGCGCGACAATGAACGCTACCAGATAGGCAGCACGGGCAACGCGGTAGAGAACTTGGGCTACCGCTCGCGTATGCCCAACGTGCCCTATCGTTTCGCCGACTTCGACGCCAACCTTTACTGGCACGACCTGGGCGGACGGGGCAATGTGCTGACACTGACCTATGACAACCAGTGGACGCATGCCTTTTCCTATTATTCCGAGGTCATCGGCAGCAGCAGTGACTACATCGTCCCCAACCAGTTTGCCCACAACCTCATGTTGAGCTACAGCCTGAAGGGCGGCCGTTACAACTTCTCTGTGGAGTGCCGTAACTTTACGGACGAGGACCTGTATGACAACTTCAGCCTTCAGAAGGCCGGACGGGCGTTCTACGGCAAGGTACGGGTATATTTCGGTGATTGATTACGCTCCGCAAAAAGTTTTGGCTGACTGAAAAAGAGCTAATTTATAAATATAAAATGAAAAGAAGAAGATGAAAAAGAACAAGAACTATTTACTGACAGGCCTCTTTGCCGCCACGCTGGCTGGTATGGCCTTGGCCTCCTGTTCGGAGGACGAACCGAATAACGGAGGCAACGGTGATGAAGCTGCCAAGGGAAACTACGTGATAGCCGCTACTGTGACCAGCAGCAGTACCGATACCTACGTGCTGCTGACTGTTCCCTCGCTCGACGAAGGCGAAGTGACTACCCAGGGCAATGGTCTGGTGAACGAAGGTGCCACTTATTGGGTATTCTATGGCAATCGGTATCTTTATGCCCTGAACTATCACCAGGGAGAGGCGGGTACCACACAGTCGTTTCAGATGGACGCCGTTGGTGCGCTGGAGAAACGTTCGCAGGAGTACTACGTCAATCGTTTCACCACCTACGGTCTCTACGACCGCTACATTATGACCACTTCCACAGGCGACGGTCCTTCGGAACTGAAAGACGAGAACGGCTATGTGCCCCAGTCGTTCTTGGCTTCGTATCTCGACGTGGAGAACCAGACCTATACCAGTAATTCCGTCACCGTTTCGACACCTTTCCTTTCCGAGAACTTCCTGGGCAACGGCGAATATGTGACCTTGGCCGGGCTGGAGCAAGTGGGCTCGAAACTCTATGCCGCTGCTGTGCCCATGGGCCTCAGCCAATATGGTTGCATGCAGAAGAACGAGGACGGTAGTTACAAGTGGGTGCGTAGCGGCTATGAGGACCTTATCAAGACCGAGTCCGGCGGCAGTGGTAGTGGTTCATACGACAAGGACGAACTCCAGTGGACCCAGTATCCCGATGAATGCTGGATGGTCGTCTTCACCGACCAGACCTTGACAGAGTATAAGCTGATCAAAACTGACAAAATCAGTTACGCCTGCGGGCGCAACAAGTCGCAGTACTACCAGATGGATTGGCTGGCAGACGACGGTTACGTGTATGTCTTCTCGCCCTCGTATGCCAAGACCATGAAGGACGTCCGTCAGCAGACCACTCTGCCTGCCGGTGTGGTACGCATCAACACTACGACCGAAACCTTCGACGATGCCTACTACTACAATCTGGAGGAGAAGGCCGACGGCGCTTCCTTCCTGCGCAGCTGGTACATCGGGGGCGACTACTTCCTGTTGCTGATGTACGACAAGGCTATTACCGCTTCGGACAAGGTAGCGAACCGTTTGGCTGTGTTCAACGTTACTAATGGAAACTTGTCCTACGTCGGCGGACTGCCCGATGATGTCAGCGGCTTCGGCAACACGCCCTACATGGAGAACGGTTCGGCCTACATTGCCGTGACCACCGCTTCGGGCTATCCCGCCATCTACCGCATCGAACCGTCTACAGCCACGGCTACCAAGGGACTGGTCGTAAAGGCAACATCGCTCAACGGTGTGGGGCGGCTGGAAGCGGAATAAGGACTGAATTTTGTATCTTTGCGCTTTGAATAGAATAAGATTGTATGAAGAAAACAGTTAGAAACATACACCTGTGGCTGTCCGTACCCTTCGGACTCATCATCATGCTGACCTGCTTTTCGGGGGCCATGCTGGTGTTCGAGAAGGAGGTGACGCAGTGGCTGCGTCCCGAAGTGTTCCATGTAGACCCGCAGGGGCGTCAGCCGCTACCGATGGATGAGGTGGTCCGTCGGGTATCGGCTACGTTGCCCATAGATGTGCAGGTAACAGGTGTCACCGTCTTTCCTGACAAGGGAAAGGCTTGGCAGTTGCCGCTCTCGAAGCCGTCTCGCGCATCGGTCTATGTCGATCCCTATACGGGTGAGGTGACGGGGAGTGCGGAGCGTCTGCCTTTTTTCAGTACCATGTTCCGTCTGCACCGCTGGCTGCTGGACAGTCGTCCGTCGGGCGACGGTGTGTTTTGGGGTAAGGTCGTGGTGGGCGTCAGCACGCTGCTGTTTGTCTTCGTGCTTGTTTCCGGTGTCATTATCTGGTGGCCCCGTACACGGAAGGCGTTGAAGAATAGTCTCAAGATTGCCGTCCGCAAGGGTTGGCGTCGCTTCTGGTATGGCCTGCATGTGGCGGGTGGCATGTATGCCTTGCTGTTGCTGCTCGTCATGGCTCTGACAGGACTGACGTGGTCGTTCAGCTGGTATCAGACGGGATTTTATACCTTGTTCGGCGTGGAGATGAAGCCCAGCATGGGACATGGCAATGCGGCCATGAATGCCTCGTCCAAAGGAGGGGATGGCAAAAGACACGGCAAGAAGGAACATGCCGGTGCAGGGACATTCGAACGGTATGCCCACTGGCAGGAAGTGTACGATGCATTGGCAGCTTCTCATCCCGGTAGCCGTGAAATCAGTATCGCCGACGGTTCGGCCAGTGTCACGGCCAATCGTTTCGGCAATGTGCGGGGCGTGGACCGTTATCAGTTTGACCCTCGTACCGGCCGGTTGACCGGTAGCACGCTCTACCAGGATTTGGACGGTTCGGGCAAGATACGCGGCTGGATATATTCTGTACACGTGGGTAGTTGGGGTGGATTGCTGACCCGCATATTATGGTTCCTTGCTGCCTTGTTGGGAGCTACCTTGCCGCTGACAGGCTATTACTTGTGGATCAAGCGCATCGGGCGCAAACGCCCTGCTGCATAGGCGGATAAGGGAACAAAAACAATGGCGCGGGCTACACGCAGATGGAGCAGAAGCTCTTCTCTCGTGTAGCCCGCGTTATGTTTATGCCGTCGCAGGATTTAATGCTTCACACCCGACAGGATGGCATTGATGGCTTCCTCCGTTCCGTTGAAGGGACCGTGCGATTGCAGCTTGATGGTACACATGGCTGCGGCAAAGCAGCCGGCCTCTTCGTAGGATGCGCCTTGGCTGCGTTTGTACAGATAGCCGGCCATGTAGGTGTCGCCACATCCGGTAGCGTCTACTACCTGAAGGGTGGGGTAGGCGGGGATGTCGTAGAACTGTCCGCCGCTGTAGATGAGTGAACCTTTGTCGCCCAGCGTCAGCAGGACGGTCTTCACGCCCCAGTCTGCAATGAGCAGTGCCGCTTCGTGGGGTTCGCTGCATCCGGTCAGCACTTCCATTTCGCTCTCGTTGGCTTTCAGGGTGTGGATGTATTTCAGTGCCTCTTTCTTTTCTGCCCAGTCTACCGGATAGACTTTTTCGTTCTCCACCTTGCGGAGGAATCCCTGCACATCGGCAGCCAGTGTACTTTTGCTGGCCAGGTGTTTGATGACTTCCAGCGAGAAGTCATCGGCCAGCAGGGTACCTAGGTGGATGATGTCGGCCTGTACGTCCTTCAGGTCTTCGATGCAGAAAGGGTCGGCCTGCGCGGTGACCCGTTGACGGCGGTCGTTGGGATTGTCGCCATAGATATTTTCGAAACTGTGGGAATGGGCCGTGGGCACCAGCTTTACTTTGATACCTTCGTTGGTGATGTCATCGGCGGCAGCCCGGTCTTCTTCGGCCAGGGCAGTGACCAGCAGGAAGTCCTCGGCCTGCAGGCGGCTGACGGCTTTGGCAAAATAGAAGGCCGTACCTCCTGGCATGTAGACGGTGTTGCCGGGCGTAACAATTTTGTCACGGGTAATGTACCCGATGCAGCATAATTTATGGTTCATTCTATTCTCTTCTCTTGTATTCGGGCTGCAAAGGTACACAATATTTAGATTAAGTCTTGAAAACCGGAGGACTTTGTTTCAGTTTTCAAGTGAAAAAACGTTTTCGGTGCCGGGATTGGAGCTCAATTGCTGGATGACAGAACGTCTGGACGGCGGTCGGTACGCGTCCGGTGGGGCTTGTCGTCGATGGAATGGTGTATAATCCTCATGCCGGCCGGAATGGCCTTGCCGGTTCGTGTGGCGGCGGGAGTTTCGCTACTGGGAAAGGCGCCGGTAGCCATGTGGACCAGTACGGGTTGCATCAGCAGGTCGTCCGCGGATCCCAGTTCGCCCAATGTACCTCCATAGCTTTCGGAAAGGGTAAAGTCCGGCTGGAGTCCTTCGGCATCATAATCCTGATAGCCCTCGGCATTGCTCAGATAGTAGGTGGTGAGCCATAGCTCGAGTAGGGGAGCCTGTTCGTCGGTGTAGCGTGCCTGGGCTACATTCTTGCCGGAGGTGGCGGTGCCTACCTGATACAGGTTTCCCGTCAGATAAGGGCGCAGGCAGTTGATGACAATCTCCGAAGCCGAGGCCGTATTACCCGACGTCAGGATGTACAGGTTGCGGTAAGTGAGGTTGCTTCCTCCGGGCAGAAGAGAAGCATCGAAGTTATAGCTTTCTACGGTGGCAATCTTGTCGTTGGGCGTCATGTAGAGCATGGGTTGTCCGAGGGCGGTGGAAGGGGCAAGCAGCGTGGCTACCAATTGGGCCGTCGAAACGTATCCTCCCGGATTGTAGCGCAGGTCAAGAATGATGTCGTCGGGGTGTGTCGAGGCCAGTTGGCTGTAAAGTGATTGCCATTGGCTGCCATCTTCCTCTCCGAATTCATTATAAAGGATATAGGCCGCCGTGCGGTTCCCACTGCTGATGAGGCTTGTCTTCAGCAGGTTCTGCATCTCGACGATGCGGGGGGCAGGCATCTGTACGGTGCCGGTTGTATCCATCTTGGTCAGTTCGGCATTGTACGTTCCCAAGGTAAACTTATGGGCTGTCGTGGGGCTACTGACATATTTTCCGTAGTCGTTCGAGCCTATTTTGATGCTGTCGGCACCGATAATGAGGTCTCCGCGTTTCAGTCCGACTTCCTCGGCTGGCGAGTCGGGCTGTGTGTAGAGCACCTGCAGGGCATAATCACCGTTTTCAGCCTGGAGCATGACCGCTTCGTAGCCGTAAGTGGGGACTTCGCTCAAGGTTCGGGTGGTGGAAGTAGTCTTTACCGAGTCGATATGCGAATAGAGTACTCCGTTTTTCTTGTCTTTCTCTGATGCGGCAGCATTCAGAAACTGTTCTGGCGTCATGAAGAAGTCCAGTTCCGATTCGGCGGGAAGGTCCTGGTAGAAGAGGTAGTAGTCCTGCATGGTCTGGTACATCCACGTCTTCGAACTGATAAGGGCATAATATTCTCCAGAACGGTCTTCTCCGCAGGAGGTGAGGGCTGTCAGTGCGGCAAGGCATGCAGCTGTCAGGTATGATAAGATATTTCGTTTCATCATTTGAAATCTACAGCTTGATATATGGCACAAAAGTACAGTTTTTCGTCCAATAAACATCTTTCTATGTCGGACAGTTGGCTCATTTATTCTTTTTTAGAACGGATGGGCAGTGAATCATGCGAGAGAAAAGCCTTTGGCAGACAGGATGTCCAGCAACGGATTACAGGTGCTCCTTGAACCAGCGGACCACTGTGTCTATGATGGCCGGTTGGAACCAGTACAAATCACCATGTCCGGCTCCTTCTACTTCGATATAGTCTGCTTGGTTGCCTTTCTCGGTCAGTGCACGGTAGAGCTGTTCGCTCTGTATGGGAGACACCAGCTTGTCTGCCGATCCGTGCATGATGAGGAATGGAGGCATTCCTTGTTTGATATGACCTATCGGACTGGCTTCCAAAGCCTTTTGAGGATCACTGAGTATGCTTTCGCCGGCGAAATCGGCAAAGGCAGGGCCGTGTATCAGCAAAGCTTCGGTAACGGCCGGTGATTTATGTACTTCCTGTATGGCTTCGGGATAGCCTTCACCAATATTCATCAAGTTGCTGATGCCATAGATGGTTACTGCTGCCTGTACGTCGGATGAAACCTCTGTGAAGTCGCCTGTATCGAATTGCTTCTCTCCATTGGTGGTTCCCATCATCTGGGCTACATAGCCTCCTGCCGAGTCGCCTATGACACCGATGCGTTGAGGGTCAATGCCGAACTTCCGGGCATGTGCCCGCAGGTATCGGACAGCGGCTTTGGCATCGTTAATCAATGCAGGATAGCGATCGGGGACCGTTCTGTATTCTGCAGCTGCCACTACGAAACCGGCTTTTGCCAAAGCCATGCGCATTTCAATGAATTTTTCGTGGTTGGCAGAAGTAAATCCGCCTCCCGGATAATAAACAATGGCGGGCTTGGCTTCCTGGGTTCGTGGAACAAGCAGGGTCATCTTGAGAGGACGGTTGGCATTGCGTAGAGTAACTTGGGAATAGATGATATTTGTTTCCATATTCTGTTTATCTATATAGGTTTGTTTTGATAGTCAAGATTAACAAGAATGCTTAATCCGAGGAAATGTATAAAAATAAATAAAGCCCACAAATTTGAAATTTGCGGGCTTTATTGTTTTCGCGGTGCGTACGGGACTCGAACCCGTGACCCCATGCGTGACAGGCATGTATTCTAACCAGCTGAACTAACGCACCAGATTTTTTATTGTTTCGTTGCCATCTCTCTCGATTGCGGTTGCAAAGGTAGACCTTTTTTCTGAATCTACAATAGCATCGGATTATTTTTTTTCGTGGTTTGCTTGAACAAGTAACCCTTATTGTCTTATATAGAGAGTGTTGGTGAAAAACGAACGAATCGACATTTAACTTTTATTTAGTATTCCCATTATTGGAGAGGATAGATTGTGCAAAAAGGACTGTCGATGTGGATAGCGAAACGAATGATCTCTGTTTTGAAACTTTGTGCTCTAAAAATTCGTTATTCAGTAATAAATGGTTATTTTTGTGGACTTAATGAGAGAATATTGTAATCTGAAGGACAAAATAGGAGCGAATGAAAGTAGCGATTGTGAAATATAATGCCGGTAATGTGCGTTCGGTACATTGTGCGCTAAAGCGCCTTGGTGTAGAAGCGGAGGTGACGGCTGACGTGGCGAAACTTCGTGCAGCCGACCGGGTCATCTTTCCAGGTGTGGGTGAAGCGGCCACAACGATGGAGTTTCTGCGTGCTTCCGAACTGGATGAAGTGATTAAGAGCCTGCGGCAACCTGTATTGGGCATTTGTCTGGGTATGCAACTGATGTGCAAGCATTCGGAAGAGGGAAATGTCGATTGTTTGGGAATCTTTGATGCCGAAGTAAAACGATTCTGTTCGGAAAGGCATGAAGACAAAGTGCCCCACATGGGGTGGAATACCATCGGACAGACATGCAGTCCTCTGTTTCGTGGCTTTACAAAGGATGAGTTTGTGTATTTTGTCCATAGCTATTATGTTCCTTTGAATGAGGCTACGGCGGCAGAAACCGATTATATATTGCCGTTCAGTGCCGCTTTGCACAAAGATAATTTTTATGCCACTCAGTTTCATCCGGAGAAGAGTGGAAATGTGGGTGAACGGATTTTGAAAAACTTTTTGGAATTATGATAGAATTGATACCGGCCATTGATATCATAGGTGGCAAGTGTGTACGTTTGTCCCAGGGTGATTATGGCAGCAAGAAGGTGTACAATGAAAATCCGCTCGAGGTGGCACGTATGCTGGAAGCGGGTGGCATCAGGCGTTTGCATCTGGTCGATCTGGATGGTGCGGCTTCCAAACATGTGGTGAATTATCGGGTGTTGGAGCAGATTGCTTCGGCCACTTCTCTAGTCATCGATTTTGGGGGAGGTGTGAAGAGTGACGAAGACCTTCACATCGCTTTTGAGAGCGGTGCACAGATGGTGACAGGTGGCAGTGTAGCCGTGAAAGACCCTGATTCGTTCTGCCGTTGGATAGAGCAATATGGCCCTGAACGCATTATTTTGGGAGCTGATGTCAAGGATTGTCATATTGCCGTGAGCGGCTGGAAAGAAGACAGTGATCTCGACCTGTTTCCTTTTTTAGACAGTTATCGCCAGAAAGGAATCACTCAAGTGATATGTACGGATATCAGTCGGGACGGAATGTTGCAGGGGCCTTCATTGGATTTATATAAGGAAATCCTGGCGCACGATTCTGATCTGTATCTTACAGCCAGTGGCGGTGTAGGTAATATGGACGATATTTATCGTCTGCAAGATATCGGCGTGCCTGCTGTCATTTTTGGCAAGGCTTTGTATGAAGGACGGGTCACGTTGGATGATCTGCGTCCTTTGCTTGAATGAGAAAATGATATTTGTTGGACAAGTATAATAATAGATAAGTTTGTGTTAGCCAAAAGAATTATTCCCTGCCTCGACATCAAGGACGGGCAGACAGTGAAAGGAACCAATTTTGTGAACCTGCGTCAGGCAGGCGACCCTGTAGAATTGGCTCGTATCTATAGTGAGCAAGGGGCGGACGAATTGGTGTTCCTTGACATTACGGCCAGTTTTGAAGGACGGAAGACATTTACGGATTTGGTCAGGCGTATCGCAGAGAATATCAGTATTCCCTTTACGGTGGGAGGAGGTATTCACGAACTGGGTGACGTAGATAGGTTGCTGGAGGCGGGGGCCGACAAGGTGTCTGTCAATTCGGCCGCCATACGCCATCCGGAACTGATAGACGAGATAGCGGGCCACTTTGGCTCACAAGTCTGTGTGCTGGCTGTTGATGCCCGCCAGACGGCTGACGGATGGCGTTGCTATCTGAATGGTGGCCGTGTGGAAATCGACAAGGAACTTTTCTCCTGGACAAGGGAGGCGCAGGAGCGTGGAGCCGGCGAAGTGCTGTTTACCAGCATGGATCATGACGGTGTGAAGACAGGCTATGCCAACGAGGCATTGGCAGCCTTGTCTGACGGACTATCTATTCCTGTCATTGCTTCGGGGGGAGCCGGTCGGATGGAGCATTTTCGCGATGCCTTTCTGGTGGGTAAAGCCGATGCTGCGTTGGCAGCCAGCGTTTTTCATTTCGGAGAGATTAAAATTCCCGATTTAAAATCGTATCTTTGCGGCCAAGGTGTGCCGATGAGAATCTGATGATTGTTTGAACCTTATTTTTAAATAGCTTTTAGAAGCGTGGATTATTAGTTGTCATGGACAAAATGGAAGTAAATATAGATTTCGACAAGATGGGCGGACTGGTACCGGCCATCATACAGGATGCTGACACTGCCAAGGTGCTGATGTTGGGCTTCATGAATCGTGAAGCATACGCTAAGACGATGGAAACAGGCAAGGTGACTTTCTATAGCCGCACTCGTAACCGTTTATGGACGAAAGGCGAGGAAAGTGGAAATTTCCTGCATGTAGTGTCAGTCAAGGAAGACTGTGACCAGGATACATTGCTCATTCAAGTTCATCCCGCAGGGCCTGTTTGCCATACCGGTACCGATACTTGTTGGGGGGAGAAGAATGAACAGCCGGTGATGTTCCTGAAGGAATTGCAGGACTTTATCAACGTTCGTCATAGCGAGATGCCCGAAGGATCTTATACAACCAGCCTTTTCCGTTCGGGAGTCAATAAGATGGCTCAGAAGGTGGGTGAAGAGGCTGTAGAAACGGTGATTGAAGCTTGCAACGGTACGGGCGACCGCTTGATTTATGAAAGTGCCGATTTGTTGTATCATCTCATCGTTTTACTGACTTCAAAAGGCTATAGTATCGAAGACATTGCCCGCGAACTGAAAGAAAGGCATGGAGCTGGTTGGAAAAAGCATTGATGGAGGAATGAGCGAACCGCTGATTAAATATAAAGATGTAGAGATACGTCAGCAGGAGTTGACCGTGTTGGAAGATGTCAATTTGGAGTTTTATCCGGGCGAGTTTGTCTATCTGATAGGCAAGGTAGGTTCGGGCAAGACCAGTCTCTTGAAAACTTTTTATGGCGAACTGGAGATAGCTTCCGGCAGTGCTGAAGTTTTGGGATATGACATGGGGCGTATCAAACGCAAGCATATTCCTCAGTTGCGTCGCAAGCTGGGTATTATCTTTCAGGATTTTCAATTGTTGATTGACCGTCCTGTTTACGATAATTTGGATTTTGTGCTTCAGGCAACGGGTTGGAAACATCGTGGTGAGCGGAAAGATCGTATAGAGGAAGTTTTGCAGCTGGTGGGGATGAACAACAAGGGGTATAAGCTGCCTAACGAACTGTCGGGCGGTGAACAGCAGCGTATCGTCATTGCACGTGCCATGTTGAACTCTCCTCGCATTATTTTGGCCGATGAACCCACGGGAAATTTGGATGTGGAGACAGGAAGGGCTATCACGACATTGTTGCATCAAATTAGTGAACAAGGTTCATTGGTGGTTATGACGACCCATAATTTGCAGTTGCTTCGCGAATTTCCAGGCAAAGTGTACCGCTGTGAGAGTCACCGTCTTTGCCAGGCGGTAGAAGAGGAATAAAAATAGAAAATAAATAGTTTAACAACTTAACAAGAAGAAAAAATGAAAGTATTAAAGTTTGGAGGTACGTCGGTAGGTTCGGCCCAGCGGATGAAGGAAGTGGCCAAATTGATTACTGACGGCGAACGCAAGATTGTGGTATTGTCTGCCATGTCGGGCACTACAAACACGTTGGTCGAAATTTCCGATTATCTGTACAAGAAGAATCCGGAAGGAGCCAATGAAATTATCAATAAGCTGGAAAGTCAGTACCGCCGGCATATTGATGAACTCTATTCGACCGAAGAGTATAAAAAGAAGTGTCTGGAACTTGTTAAGTCACATTTTGACTATATCCGTTCGTACACGAAGGATTTGTTTACCCTGTTTGAAGAAAAAGTTGTCTTGGCTCAAGGTGAACTGATTTCTACCGGTATGATGAATTTTTATCTTCAGGAGTGCGGCGTAAAGTCTGTATTGCTTCCTGCGTTGGAATTTATGCGTACGGACAAGAATGCTGAGCCTGATCCTGTTTACATTCGTGAAAAATTGCAGGCCCAGCTCGAACTTTATCCTGAAGCCGACATCTATATTACCCAAGGCTTTATCTGTCGCAATGCCTATGGCGAGATTGACAATTTGCAACGTGGAGGCAGTGACTATACGGCATCTTTGATTGGAGCAGCCATCAATGCTGAAGAAATTCAGATTTGGACTGATATCGACGGCATGCACAACAACGACCCGCGTGTAGTCGACAAAACGTCTCCCGTCCGTCAGCTCCAATTTGAAGAGGCTGCTGAATTGGCTTATTTCGGAGCCAAGATTTTGCATCCTACCTGCATCCAACCGGCTAAGTATGCCAATATTCCTGTGCGCCTGCTGAATACAATGGATCCGTCTGCTCCGGGTACGTTGATTTCCAACGATACGGAGAAGGGAAAAATCAAGGCTGTGGCAGCTAAGGATAATATTACGGCCATTAAAATCAAATCGAGCCGCATGTTGTTGGCTTATGGCTTTTTGCGTAAGGTATTCGAGATATTTGAAAGCTATCAGACTTCCATTGATATGATTTGTACGTCGGAAGTGGGCGTGTCGGTGTCAATAGATAATGTAAAACATCTGAATGAAATTTTGGATGATTTGAAGAAATATGGAACCGTTACTGTTGACCGCAACATGTGTATCATTTGCGTAGTAGGTGATTTGGAATGGGAAAATGTCGGATTTGAGGCCAAGGCACTCGATGCTATGCGCGACATACCTGTACGTATGATTTCCTTTGGTGGCAGCAATTATAACATATCCTTCCTGATACGTGAAGAAGATAAGAAACGGGCATTGCAGTCTTTGAGTGCCGCTTTGTTTGGTGAAAACTAAGAGAGAATAGGGATTGTATGAAAGGACATTTTCCTTTGGATAAATTCGGCGCAGTACGCACTCCTTTCTATTATTATGATACGGAGGTGTTACGCAAGACGCTGGAGACGATTCGTGCAGAAGTGGCACGCTATGAGAATTTTGTAGTCCATTATGCCGTGAAAGCTAACGCCAATCCTAAGGTGCTGACCGTTATCCGTGAAAGCGGCTTGGGAGTTGATTGTGTGAGCGGCGGTGAAATTCAGGCAGCAGTGAAGGCTGGCTTTCCCACGGGTAAAATTGTATATGCCGGTGTGGGTAAGGCCGATTGGGAAATAGAATTGGGATTGGACTATAACATCTTCTGTTTCAATGTGGAGTCTATACCCGAATTGGAAGTCATTAATGAGTTGGCCGCGGCTAAAGGGAAAGTTGCTCGTGTAGCTTTCCGCATTAATCCCAATGTGGGGGCACATACGCATGCCAATATTACAACGGGATTGGCTGAGAACAAATTTGGTATCAGCATGAACGACATGGAGAAAGTAATAGAAATTGCAACTTCGATGGAGCATGTGGAATTCGTCGGTTTGCATTTTCATATCGGCTCCCAAATATTGGATATGGGTGACTTTGTGGCTCTATGCAATCGGGTCAATGAATTGTTGGATAAGTTGGAGGCGCATCGTATTCGAGTCAGCCATATTAATGTAGGAGGAGGTTTGGGTATCGATTACCAGCACCCCAATCGTCAGCCTATTCCGGATTTTGCATCTTATTTTAAGACGTATGCCGATCATTTGAAGTTGCGCTCTTATCAGACGCTTCATTTTGAATTGGGACGTTCTGTGGTAGGACAATGTGGTTCGCTTATTTCTCGTGTACTTTACGTCAAACAAGGTACTAACAAGCAGTTTGCCATTTTGGATGCAGGTATGACCGATTTGATACGCCCGGCTTTGTATCAGGCATATCACAAAATAGAGAATATTTCATCCGATGCTCCGGTACAGACTTATGATGTGGTAGGTCCCATTTGTGAATCTTCTGATGTCTTCGGGAAGGCAGTTGATCTCAATGCGGTGAAGCGTGGCGATTACTTGGCTATTCGTTCGGCTGGAGCTTATGGTGAGATTATGGCTTCCCGATATAATTGCCGTGAGTTACCTCAAGGTTACCTTTCGGATGAATTTGTATGATAAAGAGGTTAGGGAATAGTTCACAAAAAACACTTTTGTTTAAAAAATGTTATAGTTTGGACAATATAAGAACTAGCTTACTATATTTGTAATATTTTCAATTTTAAAAAAACAAACAGATATGATTTCGGAAAAATTACAGAACGCTATCAATGAACAGATTACTGCTGAAATGTGGTCTGCCAATCTTTATTTGGCCATGTCTTTCTTTATGGAGAAAGAGGGATATAACGGTATGGCCAGCTGGTTGAAGAAGCAATCGTTTGAGGAACATCAGCATGCTTTTGATATGGCTTCTTATGTCATTAAGCGTGGTGGAGCCGCTCGTGTGGATAAGATTGATGTAGTACCTAATGATTTCGGTACTCCGCTTGAGGTGTTTGAGCAAGTATATAAGCATGAATGCCGTGTATCGAAGATGATTGACGATCTGGTTGATGTCGCAGCTGCTGAACGCGATAAGGCTACACAGGATTTTTTGTGGGGCTATGTGCGTGAGCAAGTCGAAGAGGAAGCTACAGCATCCAACATCGTTGAAATGATCAAGAGAGCTGGAAATTCAAACTTGTATTATGTAGATTCCAAACTGGGTGAGCGTCAATAAGATTTGGCTTTATTCTTAATAAATCAGCCCGGAGCTTGATATCCGTAAAGCTTCGGGCTGTTTGTGTTATGGGTATTCAACAGATTATTTCAATACTCCTAATTCTTTGCCTACTTTGATAAAGGCTGCAATGCATTTATCCAAATGGGCTTTTTCGTGTCCGGCAGAAATTTGTACGCGGATGCGGGCTTGACCTTTAGGTACAACCGGATAATAGAAACCGGTGACGTAAATTCCTTCTTCTTGCATGCGGGCTGCGTAGACTTGGGACAATTTTGCATCGTAAAGCATGACGGCACAGATGGCACTTTGAGTTGGTTTGATATCAAATCCGGCAGCAGTCATCTGGTCGCGGAAATAATTTACGTTCTCAACCAATTTGTCGTGTAATGCATTACTTTCTTTCAGCATCTTGAACACTTCAAGACTGGCGCCAATAACGGCCGGTGCAACAGAATTGGAGAACAGATATGGGCGGCTGCGTTGGCGCAGCAAGTCAATAATCTCCTTGCGGCCAGTGGTGAACCCACCCATGGCACCGCCAAAAGCCTTACCCAAGGTTCCTGTGTAAATGTCTATGCGTCCGTATGTATTATATAACTCACTGACTCCGTGTCCGGTTGCTCCTACTACGCCTGCGGAGTGTGACTCGTCTACCATGACTAATGCGTCATATTTTTCAGCCAAGTCACAAATCTTGTCCATCGGGGCTACGTTGCCATCCATGGAGAAAACACCGTCTGTCACGATGATACGGAAACGTTGGGCTTGCGCTTCCTTAAGACAACGTTCAAGGTCGGCCATGTCGGCGTTGGCGTAACGGTAGCGTTTGGCCTTACACAATCGTACACCGTCGATGATGGATGCGTGGTTCAGCGAGTCGGAGATAATAGCATCTTCTTCCGTGAACAAGGGTTCGAATACACCGCCGTTGGCATCAAAGCAGGCGGCATATAGAATGGTGTCTTCTGTGTGGAAATAGTCGGAAATGGCGGCTTCCAGTTCTTTATGGATGTCTTGCGTACCACAGATAAAGCGGACGGACGACATACCGTAACCACGGCGGTCCATCATCTTTTGTGCGGCTGCGATGAGTCGTGGATGGTTGGACAGGCCCAGGTAGTTATTGGCGCAGAAATTCAGGACTTCTTTGCCTTTCACTGTAATAGCGGCTTGTTGTGCACTTTCAATCAGACGTTCTTCTTTATAAAGTCCGGCGTCTTTAATCTCAGTAAGTGTCTGGCTGAGATATTCTTTCATTTTACCATACATAACATTTTTCTTTAGAGATTTCTGCAAATAGTTACATGTACTGCAAAGAACATCATTTTTATCGAAATAAACAATATCAGAAAGATAGAAATTCGAAAAAAAAGTGCGTATCTTTGCATGTCTTTATTAAATGAGACTCTCTAACTTTATAATTGTTCGAAATGAAAAATATCTTGGTAATTGGAGCTACCGGCCAGATAGGCTCGGAGCTTACGATGGAGCTGCGCAAGCGTTATGGCAATGAGCATGTAGTTGCCGGTTATATCACAGGTGCCGAACCTAAGGGGGAGCTGAAAGAAAGCGGCCCCTGTGCTGTGGTCGATGTGACAGATTATAGTGCTATTGAGGCTGCTGTAAAGGAATATAAGATTGATTCAATTTATAACTTGGCAGCTTTGCTTTCTGTTGTAGCCGAGAGCAAGCCCCGTTTGGCTTGGAAGATAGGCATTGACGGGTTGTGGAATGTTTTGGAAGTGGCACGTGTTTACCATTGTGCAGTGTTTACCCCAAGTTCCATTGGCTCCTTCGGTTTGGAAACGCCTCATGTAATGACTCCTCAAGATACAATCCAACGTCCGCGTACGATGTACGGTGTCAGTAAGGTGACAACTGAATTGCTGAGTGATTATTACCATACGAAATATGGGGTGGACACTCGTGCCGTTCGTTTCCCGGGTATCATTTCGAATGTGACTCCTCCGGGAGGAGGTACTACGGATTATGCTGTAGATATCTATTATTCGGCCGTAAAGGGTGAAAGGTTCGTTTGTCCGATTAAGGAAGGTACACTGATGGATATGATGTATATGCCGGATGCGCTGAATGCGGCGATTTCTTTGATGGAGGCTGATCCTTCTCGTTTGAAGCATCGTAATGCTTTCAATATTGCATCCATGAGTTTTGCTCCCGAAACCATTTATGCGGCCATCAAGAAACATGTACCCGATTTTGAAATGGTGTATGAAGTTGATCCGTTGAAACAGGCCATTGCGGATAGCTGGCCTGATTGCATGGATGACAGTTGTGCTCGTGCCGAGTGGGATTGGAAGCCTCAATACGATCTTGAATCAATGACCGTTGATATGCTTGAGAAGCTGAAAATCAAGTTTAACAAGTGATAGTGAGAGATCTGTCAGAATAATAAATATGAGAAAAATATTATTGGGAGTTTCGATGTTCGTCTGCGTGTTCGCTTGTAAGAACCCGAAGTCGAACATCGACTCTTTCCGTTCAATATCCGCTATGGTTGATTCGGCCCGTTCCGGGCAGGTCGATACATTGGTGGCAGAGCCAGTGGAAGAAGTACCTAAGCCAATAGAGGCGGATGAACTTTTCGATGATTTTATTTTTTATTATGCTACAGATACAGCATTTCAGCGGCAGCGTACAGTGTTTCCTCTGCCCTATTACAAAGGTGATACGCCGCTGAAAATTGAAAAAAAGTATTGGAAACACGATCCTCTGTTCGCTGATCAGACCTGCTATACCTTACTTTTTGACAATGAAGAGGATATGGAACTGGTAGGCGATACATCTTTGACATCGGTTCAGGTAGAATGGATTTATCTTAAAACGAGGACGATGAAGCGTTACTATTTTGAGCGCAACAAGGGTGTGTGGATGCTGGAAGCCATTAACTTGCGTAAGTTGGAAGATGAGCATGACGATGAGCAGGATTTTGCTTCTTTTTATGCACGTTTTGCTGTTGACAGTGTATATCAGCGGGAACATATTCATGAACCGTTGACATTTGTTACGGTAGATCCCGATGATGAGTTTTCTATTTTGGAAACGACATTGGATATAGATCAGTGGTATGTGTTCAGGCCAGCTTTGCCTGCTGACCGTCTTTCCAATATTGACTATGGTCAGAAGAACGATGATCATTCTTCTAACAAAATTTTGAAGGTTAATGGCATGAGTAACGGCTATTCGACAGTCTTTTACTTTCGGCGGAGAGGAGGAGAGTGGGAACTCTATAAATATGAAGATACAGGGATTTAATATGTTATGAAGAATTTTTCATTGTTGCCGCATAATACGTTTGGCATAGAGGCCACGACCGCTGAGTTTTTGGAATTTGCTTCTGAAGCGGATTTGAAGCAGTTGGTAGCCGATGGCATATTTTCCTTGCGCCCTTATTTTTGTATAGGCAGAGGAAGCAATTTGCTTTTAACTCAAAAATATTATGACTGGACTTTTCTTCATTCCGCGATTCGAAGCATAGAAGTGACTTATGAAAATCGGAATTGGGTGGAAGTACGTGTAGGCAGTGGTGTCGTGTGGGATGACTTTGTGTGTCATTGTGTGGAACAAAACTGGTACGGAGCTGAAAATCTTTCACTTATTCCAGGAGAAGTGGGAGCGGCCGCCGTTCAGAATATCGGTGCTTATGGTGTGGAGGTATGTGACCTGATAGATTCCGTTGAAACGATGGATGTCTATGGGGTAAAAAGAACTTATCGTGCTTCGGAGTGTGCATACGCTTATCGCGATAGCTTGTTCAAGTCTCCGTCCATGAAGTCGGTGTTTATCCTTTATGTAAATTTTCGATTAAGCAAGCATCCTTATTTTATCCTTGATTATGGGAATGTACGACAACAGCTCTCTCATGAAGAAAAAGTGACTTCAGGTGCTGTTCGTCAAGCTGTCATTGACATTCGTCGTAGTAAGTTGCCCGATCCTTCGGAACGTGGCAATGCCGGTAGTTTCTTTATGAATCCTATTGTTTCACGTGAGCAATACGTGGAATTGCACACGCGTTTTGCTGATATGCCTTGTTATGAAGTGGATTCTGATCATGTAAAGATACCTGCCGGATGGTTGATAGAGCAAGCCGGGTGGAAAGGACGAGCTTTGGGGCGGGCGGCTGTGCATGACAAGCAGGCATTGGTACTTGTTAACTTGGGAGGAGCTCAGGGAGCAGATATTCTGGCATTGGCTGAAGCGGTACAGAAATCGGTGGCCGATAAATTTGGGATTACCATTCGGCCGGAGGTAAATTTCCTCTAATGGAAGAAACTATTTAATTTTGATATAACAGTGGAATTGAGAATTTTGGGTAGTGGAACCTCGACAGGAGTACCAGAGGTAGGGTGTACATGTCCTGTATGTACTTCGGGTGATCCGCGTGACAACAGACTTCGAGCTTCGGCTTTATTGCATACGGATGAGGGGACGACAATTTTGATAGATTGTGGTCCTGACTTCAGAGAGCAGATGATGCGTTCATCGTGGTTTGGTGCCATTGATGGTGTACTGATAACGCATGAACACTATGACCATGTGGGAGGGTTGGACGACTTGCGTCCTTTCTGTCGTTTTGGTGAAATTCCCGTTTTTTCAGATACGTATACGGCAGAACATTTACGTATGCGTATGCCATATTGTTTTGTGGAACACAAATATCCGGGAGTACCTCGCATTGATTTGAACGAAGTAAAGGCTGGGAAGCCTTTTCTTATAAAAAATACAGAGATATGGCCTTTCCAGGTAATGCATGGTCGTCTGCCCATTTTGGGGTATCGGATCGGAGGGCGTTTGGGATATGTGACGGATATGCTCACGATGCCCTATGCTTCTTATGAATTGTTGAAGGGGATAGATGTCTTGGTGATGAATGCGCTGCGTGTGGAACCCCATGGCACACATCAATGTATATCCCAGGCCTTGGAAGCGGCGGCCCGTATTGGTGCCCGTGAAACTTATTTTATTCACATGAGTCATCATGCTGGTTTACATGCGGAGATTAGTCGTCATCTTCCTCCCCATGTGCATTTCGCTTATGATGGATTAAAAATAAAGTTTTAATTTTTTTTGGCGCAGATTTCGCTTCGTTAGCAATTTTGTTTATTTTTGCAAACAGAAAAGCTGGAGCGCCTATGAAGCCAACCCATTCGATACGAGTTAGTTTGATTGTGTGCATCGTGTTGATGTGCATGGCTTTTGGTGTGTATTCGTTTGTACGGCTCAATGCGTTGGACGAGCGGCGTGATTTCGATTTGTGTACTTTGGTCCCTCAAGATGTGGAGGCTGTATTTGCGACAGACAAACTGACGGACTTCATAGAGGCTATTGACTGTATGGGCTGTAGTCGTGACCATCATTTCCTTTATGCTTCCGATTTGTTTTCTTGCGTCAAGCGTTATCTGCGGATGTTGATGGAAAGAGAACCTCATGGCTTGAGTGGCCAGATGAACGAGATGCTTATCAGTTTCCATCCGTCTGATTTAAAAAATGACCAGGTGCTTTATTGTAAATTGGGACTTGAAGACCGCGAGATGCTGGAAAGCTATATAAAGCAATATGGCTCATCGAGTTTCCCTTCAAAAACATTCGGTTATCGGGGGCAAGAAATATCTATCTATTCTCTTTCCGACGGACGCTTTCTTTCGTTATGGATGAAACGCGATTTTTTGGTAGTCAGTTTTCAGAAGCGGTTGGTGGAGCAGGTTATCGACACTTGGAAAAGTGGAAAATCTTTGCTTCGTTTAGAAAATTTCCGTCCTGCTGTACAGGCCCGTCAGGAAGCTCGTAAGTCTGTTTTATTTTTGCGTTGGAAGAATCTTGGGGAAAGGCCACAGGCAGACTCGGCCGACTATCGGGATGTGTGGTTGGAGTTTGATATGAAATTGTCCGAAGAGGGAATTTATTGTGCGGGTGCGGCTTATGGCGTATCGGCAGCGGATACTTGTCGTTATGCTTTTGCCGGATGTCATCCTGTCGCAGGTTTTCCAGGAGTCGAATTGCCACAATCTACTTTATTGTATAGATGTGAAGCTTTGCCGGTAGACATGGCTGGCTGGCAACACGTTTTGAGTCATTGTGCTGCAGATTCGTTGACTGCTGCCGAGGGAGAACGTTTTGATCATTTATTGGTTGCTTATTTGTTGGAACACGCTCAGGGACAAGTTGTTTCTTGTTCGTTTTCTCCACTCGATTCTTCCTTTGCCAAGCCCAGGCAGGTATTGGGGATTGAGTTGAAGGATGTTGGGGCCGCTCAAAGGGATTTGCACACACTTTTGTATGATATTTCTCAAGGACAATATCCTTTTTATAAGAATTTTTCGGCTGTGACAGGAATTGGAGGCATGCGTCTTTACCGTTTGCCTTCCGGTTGTCTGATTGCAAAATTGGCGGCAGATAAGCGTGGACAAACTTATGGGTATGCTACTTTTTATCAAAATCGTTTGTTGATTGCTGCAGAAGAAGATGCTTTGGCTGCTTATGTCAAGGAATTGAAGCAAAAGAACTGTTTGGAACGTTCTCCTGTATATGGAGCAATGGTGGAACAGTTGTCGCCTGTTTATGATTTTGTGTTGATGGCAGATATGGAGACCATGGCTTTGAATCCTTTGCTCACAACAGGAATGTTACCCTCGTTTTTTGAAACGCATTTCGATTTCTTCCGTCATTTTCAGTTGGCAATCCAAGTTTGTCGTGTGGATGGGGTAATTTGTCCGAATATCGTTTTGCTTTATCGTTTGAAAGACGCAGTGTCGGAGTCCTCCTGAATGTAACGGCATGTGGATGAGATAATACAATGAGGGCATCCCATGGGGGATGCTCTCATTGTTTGGAAGCTGTTGCTTCCTCTTGTCCGTTTTTTGATTTCAGAAAGGCAGGTCGTCTGTTGAGTCTCCGCTTATAAATTCAGGAGCTGCTGTCGGTGCCGGTGGAGGTGTCGGCATGCCTGGTGCGGGAGCAGCGGTAGCGGTTGTGCCTACACGTTCCACTTTCCAGGCGCGGATGCTGTTGAACCAGCGGTCCTGCCATTGGCGGGCGTCGATATCGAAAGATA